>JGI11641J44799_10000478_pt1 | contig 12138 bp, 8 predicted proteins | sample WetSurSiteA1Bulk_FD_44799 | JGI IMG/M metagenome (IMG submission 44799) | reverse complement strand
CGAAGTTTTCCGAGGGCATTACAAATTCCGAATCCCCCGATGATCCGTCACTATTCAGCGGGGCTGTCTGCATGTCCAGAAAACCAACATCCCAATTCCCAACTCTTCCGGTTATTCTTGCACCTCCGTAAATCCTTACATGTTCAGGATTCTCTTCATCTTCACTTAAACCTATGCGGCGGCTGTAAAACAGATTACTGTTTCCTCCGAGTGAAAAATCGAAAATGCTTGCGCGTTCAAGAAAAAAGAGTCGCTTTTCAGGAAAATATAGCGAAAATCGGGTGAGATTAAGCTGTTGATCATCGGCTTCAACCTGAGCAAAATCAGTATTGGCAGTAAGATCCATTATCAATCCTTTAGATAAACCATATTTAAGATCCAGTCCTGCTTCAAAAACCGGTTTGTTCGATTTTAAGTATTCCGTTTCTGTCTTATTAAGTTCATAGGTACTTTCATAACCTCCAAGTATATAAGGAGTTATGTAAAGGGGTTTGTCAGGTTTTAATCCCTGAAATAGTATCTCTTTCGCCTGTGAGGGTTTCATCATTGAGTTCGGACCCCAGTTTGGGGGAATTGCGGGGTAAATATCCGTTTCATTCTTGGCCGCCATCCATCTCCACACTATCATTCCCATTCTGACTTCTCCGTTTTTCGGCTGAAAACGCAATGTGGACACAGGGATCCGGATTTCAGCTGTCCATCCGTTTGTATCTCTTTTTGTCAGTACATCCCAGAAAGTATTCCAGTTAATATTCATTGGCTCCTGGTCGGGCATATAGGTAAAGGCATCCCTCTGGATATTTGCATCAAACCTCAGTCCGTCGGGAGTTGTAAAAAAAGCCATCCCGTTCTCTTTGTCATTGAATGTGTCAAGAATAATCCCCAACCAGTCACTGCTCATTCCCATATAATCACGCTTCAAACTCACGGATCTCATTATTGATGGATCTTCAAACTGGAGTCTGGCGCCAATATACAGGTAGTTGTTGTCATAACTTATCCTGACATCCGCCTGCTCGGTTGGTTCTTTACCGAAAACAGGTGAATGCATTATAAGGTTTATCGGAATAATTTCGTTCCAGGCTTCTTCATTGGGAGTGCCGTCAAATACCACCGGCATGGAAAATTTATTTATAGTAAGCAAAGCTTCAGACTGGTTGATTGAATCAGGCTGACAATAAACTGAGAATAAACCGCTAAAGAAAAATATGGCAGAGAAAAATAATAACCTGATCATAAATTACTGGTCTGGTTTTCAGGAAACAAAAATAAAATATTAATCTTCAGGTTACTTTTTATGGGTAAATAATAATTATCAGAATTCAAGAATTTGTCCGTCAGCGACAAGTTGTATTTTTATCTCCTCATATGAAAGATCATGAATGTTCTTCCCGGATTTCAAAGCCAGTGATGCGATTGTTCCTGCACTCTGACCCAGTATCATAAAGACTGGCTCCATCCTTATTGATCCAAATGCAATATGAGAACATGATACGCAGACTGGAATCAACAGATTGCTGGCTTGCTCCTTTACAGGCATTATTGAACCAAGGTCAATCTTATATGGCTCTGGTGCTGCAACACCTATATCTCCTTCATTCTGAACATACCCTTCAGAAGTAACATATCTCTGAACATTATGGGAATCCATTGTGTAAGAACCCATACCAATTGATTCTGGCACACTTCTTTTGCCAAGTATATCATTTTCAGTCATCACATATTTTCCGAGCATTCGCCTTGCTTCCCTGACATAAATATTGTAGGGCCAGTATCCATTATCAGCGAATTCGTCACCTGAATATCCCCATCTATTCATTGTGTCACGTACCCAGGAAGGCAGACGAAGATCCGTGGACATGAAATAAAGCAGACCCTTCTGATAAGACATATGTTCATTAATAATCTCCTTTCTTCTTTCATAAGATGCTTCCGGGTAATCCCAGTTCATTCCGATATTATCGTAACTGAATGGTCCGTGGTTATTAACATCAGTCTTCATGTTCGGTATAGCGTCATATTTAGCAAAGAATTCATTCCATCTTGTATCGGATAACCTTACGAGAAGTTCATATTGGGTACTGTCATACCCTGAAGGCTTCGTTATTGGAATCCTGTTTTCGGGGTTTTGAGTGAGACAAAGCCGGAAGCAATAGGCCTGGATCTTATTGTCTCCCGTGCCATTCTCCCCTGGCTTTTCTGAAGAAATGCGCGGAAGAAGTCCGCTTGACGGATCACCCGGTATTTTATATGGATCTATTTTATCTTTGAAATAATGTCCGTGATGATGCACTCCTGCCTGCATACCATTCCAGGTTTCGTTATAAAGGTTATTATCTTCTCTTCCTACAGTATAACTGACACCGGCAGAAGCCATCAGATCTCCCTCATAAGTAGCGTCGATATAAATATTGCCTTTATAAACCTTTCCGCTCAAAGTCCTCATTGAAATTATTTTTTCATCTTTCTTAATTACTCCATTTTCCCTGCTAAGCCATTCATCCCTGAAGACTGTAATATTGTTCTCTTTTATTAGCGTTTTAAAAGCTGCTTCAGCTACATGAGGCTCAAAGATCCACATGGTCCGTTTTTCCCCGTCGATCGCTGGATTTCCCTGGCCTTTGTTGCCGTATTCAGAACGCTTCTGCCATTTCCATGATTCCGGTTTTTCATAATGCTGATAAATCAGCTGATAAAACTCCCGGGCAATTCCCCCTATCACCTCTTTGTTTCCTGTATCTGTAAAACCCAGACCGGAGGATGACATACCTCCAAGGTGATTATCGGGTGACACGATTATCACCGACTGGCCCATTCTGTGGACCTGAACTGCTGCTGTAACAGCTGCTGACGTACCGCCATATACTATTACATCAGCTTTGTAAGTTTCAGTTGCAGAATTGTTACAGCCAAATCCTGTAACTAATAAAATCAAAGTCAGGATCAAAGTAATGGTCTTTCTCATTTTTAGGTATTATAAAAATTCAACAAATCCTTATAAACTCATCCCCCTAAGATAGCTAAAAGGACTATCGTATTTATTCACCCCTAAATCCCCCATGGGGGACTTATTGATCTGCATATTTATAAAGCCCCCCTTGAGGCTTTGGGGGTAAATCCAAAATATTAAAGTACAAATCTATTAGTCCCCGGATGCAACTTTATAGTACGGGCTTTTATCTTCTTCTCACCCGGAGTTATTGTTAAATTATTAACAGTATCAATTATAAAATCACATTCCATATTTGCCGGAATGATTATCAGGTATTCCTGTGACCTTCCGGAGGTACTGAGTTCGGCTACAATATTCCCGCGGATTGTTGGCACGCTTATCTGGCTGTAAGTCAGATTACCTAATCTGGGTCTTATTACTGCTCTTGAATATCCTGGTGCTACTGGTCTGATGCCCCACATAAATCCCGGGATGATGTTTGCCGGTGCTGCACCCCAGGCATGGTTCCAGTCGGAATTTGGTTTATATTTCATGTCCCAGGCTTCCATGGTCATGGTTGATCCCGACTTTATCATGTTATACCAGCTTCTGTCGTGAATGGCAGTCATCAGACTTAGGGCATAATCTGATTCTCCGGCTTTATAGAGCCCTTCAAGAAGAAACTGAGCTCCGTAAACACTACATGCCATACCCCGTGATTTAATAAAATCGATTACCGTCTTTCTGTTCCATTCAGGTACAATGTCAAAGGCCAGAGCCATCATATTGGCGTGAAGAGAAGAGTGATCCGATAACTCTCCGTCAATATATATTCCATTAACTCTGTCAAATAGTTTTTCATTTATTGCCTTTTTGACTTTTACCGATTGATTCCGATACAATACTGAATCGGCAGTTTTTCCGAGATACCCGGCTATTTGTGACATAAGATCAAGGCTCCTGTAATGAAAAGCATTTACAACAGTATTTATTTCAACCATATCATAACCATCCCTTTCCCCATTGGATGTTGCCAGCTGCCAACCTGTATCTTTCTGCGAAGGGGGCCAGTCAACAATGTCCCTGATACGTTCCTTCGCATCTTTGAAGCCAAGTTTAATCATCATATCATCAGTAACATCCTTTGAACTTATCAGTCCATCAGGACGCGCAATTTCAACCAGCGTCTTATGCTGAAGTTCATTATAGAATTTACCGACCGATTCAAAGTTGCCTGTGTACATTAAGTCGTTGTAAAACATCAGGATTGTCTGGAGAATCCATTCCGTCGGCCAGGTCGGATGATTTATAAAGTACTCGTTTGTGCGCCGGGCAAGTGAAAATTCCCGGTCGGTGTAATAGTGTCCGAGCTGGTTAATATAAGCGTCGGCTTCATAAGGAATACGCTCGCGGTCACCGTCAATATATAAACCGGCGAAAGAGGTTGCTTTAATGGTGTATTTTGATACATCCCAGACCTTATTTAAGACACTGTCTGAACTGATAAATGCACTATTCACATCTTCAAAATAGTAACAGAGAGCTTTCTGATGTACATTGTCAGGCTCAAGTTCAAAATTGCATTTCTCGATTTCACAGTATCGGAAAGGGGTAACAACCCCAAGCGAATCGTGAAGGAGCACTGCAGCCGGTCCTGTATTTCTGGCATCGGGAGGAAGATTTAGAACGTACCTTGTCTTTCCTGGTTCAACAGGTAACAGTATTTTTTGGTACCTGATGGAGCCACCAGGATTTCTGTCGATTCTGTTTACTTGTTCAGTTTTTTCCCCTAAATGAACAATTAAAGTATCCTTTCCTAAGGGATCCAGTTCAAGTATCAGGGTTCCGAAGGCATCTTTCCCAAAATCAGCAAAATAATGATTATCTCCGGTTTTAATCAATCTTTCAGGTTTGATTAAAGTCACAACAAACATGTTGCCCGTAGTGGCATAATCTTTAAATGATCCTGTTTTAAAAGACTGAATCTGCGACCATGATGAAGGTTTCCCTTTATCATTCCATATCCGTACTTTCCAGAAATATGTTGAATTCTCAGAAAGCTTTTCTCCTGCATACCCGACCTCAACAGATTTTGAGCTGATCGTTTTAATGCCGTTCCATAGGTCTCCAATATCTTTTAAAAGCAATGCTTCTGAAGAGGACACAAGGATCTGATAAGCAGTCTGTCTGTTCGTATTATCAGGAACAATCCAGCTGAATTCAGGTTCTGAATCAAGTATCCGGACCTCTCCGGGCTTCCGGATAAATTCCACCATAAGTCCTGAAGGGGCATCAGAGTCCGGTATTATTGTTTCCGGGAAAATAACTATTAGAAGAAGCAGTAACCAGATTGCCTTCATTGAATGTTCCGTTTCAAATCATTCCAAATGTAACATCCTCGCCTGGATCCTCCAGATCACCGTCATTATTGAGATCCCGGACAAGTCTGAGATTATCTCCATTCACTTCGAAATTCCCGGTAACAAAAGTCTGGAAATACTGTATATTATCATTGTAATATTCTGTCCCCTGTCCAAACCACACTATTTTATCCGTACAGGCTTCTGATTCATCCCTGTCGCAGGTACCAAGTTCTTTCAGGCTAAACGTAAGATTTGAGTGGGATTGAGCGAGATCGCCTCTGGTACCGATTAATGAAACAATTGTACTTGAATTTTCCCTACGGATTACATAAGTTTCTTCGTAATCGCTTTTTGAAAGTGTAATGGTTCGGGTATTACTATAAACTACCTCGTCCGAAGTAATTTGTTCAGTGTATTCCCACGTTCCTGAATAGGCTTCTTTGTTGGACGATTCGCACGATGTTACAAAAAATGCGAAAGAGGACACAGGAATCAAAAAAAGCTGAACCAGATACTTCCTTAGATTAATCATCATCCGGTAATAATAGCCTAACATTTAACAGGACAATGTCGTCAATAATAAGTAAAATACCAAGGGGTATTTTATTTTTTCTGATAAACCCTTACCCAGTCGACTTCATATTTTATTGGAAATGCTGATTCGGATAGATCTCCTCCTGCAGCACCAAGAGCAAGGTTTAAAAGAATATAGTGAGGCTGCATGAAAGGATTAAAACCATCCGGATTATTTGTTTCGCTTATTAAAACAGTATTCAGCAATGAATCATCAAGGTATATGCTTATCTGTTCACTATTCCAGTCCATTCTCCAGATATGAAACTTTTTTGGCCATTCGGGATCATCTGCTGTAAAATCCGACAGAGGTTTTTTCAAGTCATCCCATTTTGCCACAAAACGCTTATTTGTTCCCCAGGCGAAATTAGCCAGGATAGAAGGAACATCCTTTATCCTGTAGAATTCCATTATATCAATCTCACCACCTGATGGCCATTCGTGCGAAACACCAAGAGTCCATATTGCCGGCCAGGCACCATGTGCAGTATCGATCCTCGCGCGTATCTCGAACCGTCCGAATTGCCATTGCCTTAAACCCTTTGTCTGTATGCTAGCCGATGTATATTCCGAATACTCTCTTGATGATACCCAGGTTTTACTTCCGGGGATGAATCCTGGATTTATAACCTTCTCCCTTCTTCCCTCAATAATCAATAAACCACCACTGCAATTTGCATTTTCCTGTTGGTACCACTGAAGTTCATTATTTCTGACAAAACCATATTCATAGTTCCAGGAGGAACGATCAGGTTTACCCTCTAAATTGAATTCATCATTCCATACAAGTGTCATGCCAGGTATAACTGGCGGTGATGTAAAATCTGGTTTATATGGATCACCTAATTGTGCAAACAGATTTGCTGACAAAAAAACCACCAGGACAAGGCTATAAAATTTCTTAATTTTCATAAGTTTCCTTTGTGTGACTTTGTGTAATACTTTGTGTCCTACTATATAACTAATTTAAAAACTTACACAGAGAATCACCGGGAATCCACAGAGATCTGATTTCTTAACTCTGTGTACCTCTGTGACATCTCTGTGCAGCTCTGTGTAACTAAAAGTTATCCTTATTGATGGTCCCATATTCTATTGATGGGTGTATGATTTTGCAGTAAAAAAATATTTAACCGCGAAGTATAACAAAGGTAATCACAAAGGCGTCCAAGGACGTTGATATCAGATTATTCTTTTCCTGATACCAGCTCTATAGACAGTTATTGCCCGTTGCCTTGCGAAATCATGATCAACGATTTTTTCGGGATAAGAAGACTTATTTAAATCTTCAACCCATCTTTTTATATATTCGTTCCGGGGATCAAATTTTTTCTGTTGCGTTTCAGGATTGAAAATTCTGAAATAGGGGGTTGCATCACAACCGGTTCCTGCTGCCCATTGCCAGTTACCATTGTTTGAAGATAATTCATAATCCATAAGTTTCTGCGCAAAATATGCCTCACCCCACCTCCAGTCGATCAGCAGGTGCTTGCAGAGAAATCCTGCTGTTATCATTCTAACCCTGTTATGCATGTACCCGGTAGTGTTCATCTGCCGCATTCCGGCATCGACAATAGGGTAACCGGTTTCTCCATTGCACCAGCGCCGGAATTCCCTTTCATCATTTCTCCATTGAATATCATTATAAATTGATTTGAAGTTATCAGTGATCACGTTGGGGAAATGATAAAGTATTTGCATGAAGAATTCGCGCCATATAAGCTCATTCAGAAAACTTGAGTTCTGCTTCAGTGCCAGGCTTGCAATGTATCTTATGCTGACCGTGCCGAACCGCAAATGCGGTGATAGATAGCTGGTCCGGTCAATTGCAGGCAAATCCCGGAATTTGTTATATTCAGGAATCACCGAAAGATCATAAGGCCGGACCCGAATACCGCTTGTTCTGAAACCTGTTTCCTGAAGAGAAGGTAAAGTATATCTGCATTGATAAAATTTACCATGCTTAAAACCTTCGACCGGGGTAAAAACGACCGGATTTTCATTCAGTCTGTTCAACCACCTGTTTTTATACGGGGTAAATATGGTATATGGCCTGTTATCCGGTTTTAAAATGTCGTTTTCTTCAAAAATCACCTGATCCTTATATCTGAGAAAGCTAATTCTCTTCTTCAGAAGTATCTGCTCAATTCTATTGTCACGGTGAATAGCGTATGGTTCGTAATCCCTGGTGGCATAAACCGCATTAATATCAAATGACGTTAACAGATCCTTCCATATTTTCTCCGGGGCTCCCTTTAAAATATAAACTGAGCTACCCGATTTCTGAAGTTTTATGTTGATGGCTTTAAGTGTCTCATGAATAAAGTTGATCCTGCTGTCATCTTCAGGAAGCTCATCAGTAATATTGGTATCGAAGATAAAAACAGGCAGCACCGGCAGTACTGAGCTGAGAGCTATATTCAGAGCTCTGTTATCCTCAAGCCTTAAATCCCTCCTGAACCAGAAAATATTTATTTTCATTTCTTTGCGAACTTTGCGTTGCACCTTTGCGATTTTTGCGGTTGATGGCTTTTGATTTTTTACTATTCATATCACATTCCCATCTTCTTTAAAAGCATAGGATACAAGTCATCTTTTACATAAGTAAATCCGGGTTCAAGTCCAAGAATCTCCTGATAAGTTTTTAGGGCTGAAGAATAGTCCTCCAGAGAGGTGTATGTCTGTCCTATAGTTACCAGCAGGTTCATATAATTCCAGTCTCCTGAGAGTGATTCAGGATTCTTTTCAATGAACTCCTTAGCTTTCAAATAATATTCAAGAGCTTCCTTTTTCGATCCTCCGAATGCTGATGGCATATTAAACTTTATATTTCCAAGTTGCATATATCCCAGATAAAGCCCCGGATCAAGCTTTATTGCAGTTTCGGCACAGTCGATACATTTGGATTTAAGAAATGGACCTGATATTGGATTTAAGCCTATCCTGAATCCGTAAAAAGCAGATTTATAAGAATTTATTATCGATAGTTTGTATTTCTGCTTTTCAAGTATCTCAATATTCTTCTGGGCAAAACCCAGATTTTTTTTTGCTTCCTCTTCTTTCCCGAACCTAATACAATATCCTATATAACCATACTGGTAGTTTACAAGCTCCATTAAAAGTTCATTGCTTTTATCCTTAATAGCTTCCATTTCTTCAATGATATTTCTCCAGAGATCCATCTTGTCATTAATGTAGGCGGAATAAATTTCCGATCTGTAGCTGGCGTTCAGTTTCAATGTAACCAACAACAGAACAAAAACTATTATTTTTATTTTGAATGACGAGCCTTTCATTGGAATCTGTCAGGTACTATAAAATTTAAAAGTATTAATTATTAGACTGATTCCAAATTACAAATTGATTTCCGGATCAGTCATGGAAGAGTAAAGAATTTTGCTTAACTTTTACTCGAGATTAAACCAGAACCTTATGAATAAAAGAAAGTACTCTTCTGTTATTATCTTCTTTTTCCCCTCCGCAACAGTAATTTTATTATTAACTGCGTTTACGTTAAAGTTTATTTCACCGGCGGAGGACCTTAAGAGCAAATATAATTATAAGGATTTCGAATCTGCAAAGAAATGCAGGAGTTGTCATCCCGGGATCTATGAACAATGGTCACAGGCAATGATGTCCCAGGCTTATACACATCACTGGGATGAAATAGAATATTTTGACCTTGCAGTTGCCCATTCTAAAGCGAAACCTGAAATAAAGGATGTTGTGGATGGCTGTAATGGTTGTCATACTCCCATGGCATTTATGGGAGGCAAGGAGTTTCCTCCACCCAGGCCTGAAGCAAAAAGCATGGCCAACGAATCTGTTTCTTGCGATGTCTGCCATCTTACTCAGGCAGCACAGACTGATCCGCCTTATAATTTCAGTTATCTCTTGAAGCCGGGAACCATCAAATATGCCGGACGCGAACCTGCGATGGAATCACCTGCCCACAAAATTATTACAAATGATTTCTTCAGGACGACAGAATTTTGTGGCAACTGTCATAATGAAAAGAATCCATTCGGGGTGTGGGTAAAGAGTACACAACTTGAATGGAAAGAAGGCCCTTATTCAAAAGAGGGTGTAAAATGCCAGGATTGCCACATGCCAAAAGGAGGTCCTTACCTGAATGCATTGATGACCAAACCTTACGACGATTCAAGGTTGCACCTCTTTCATGGCGCCCACGATCCGGGTAAAGTAAGGGGAACTATTGAAGTAAGAATCGAACCAGATATTCGGGAAGCTGAACCGGGTGAGTCCATAATTTTTACTGTAGCCCTCTTCAATCAGAAAACCGGTCACAAGTTCCCGACAGGTTCTGTTGAGGACCGGATTGCCTGGCTTGATGTTGAGGCCAAAGATTCAAAGGGCAAAGTTTATCATCTGAATGTAAATAAGAAGGGATTTGAAGGTGAAGAATATACTATTTCAGGTGATTACCTTGCGTACCAGGACATGGGTCTGCCGCTTGGGTTACCCGGATTTAAAGGTGTCCAGCGCGATGGTATACCGGCAGGCAACAGGATATTCAGGATGCCCTATTTTGATCCGGAGGGAAGGATGACAATCATGCAATGGAATACTGCAAAACTGGGAGTGGATTACCGTATAGGACCAAGGGAGACCAAAGTTGAACGATTCACGTTCCAAATACCCTTCGATGCTGCTCCGGGCGAAATGACTGTTAAAGCTGTACTTAATTATCAGCTTCTTGTAAAACCTGTAGCCGATTTTCTGAAAGTACCCGAAGACGAATCTGAAATTAAATTAGTCAACGAGCACTCGACAAAGGTTCAGATTTTACCATAGATTTCTGGACCCCCTTCCTAATCCTCCCCCATGGGGGAAGGAAACACGAATTAGAGTCATTTCCCCCCTGGGGGAAATAAGAAAGGGGGTTAAAAGTTCAAAAAAGTAACTTTTAAGACATAACCCAATACAATGAAAAACATTAAATATTTCAAAATCACTCTCCTTCTTGCCGTCCTCTTTTATTTCATACTGGATAACCCCATCAGTGCTATCCCTGCCTTTGCNCGTAAATACCAGATAAGCTGCCAGGTATGCCATTCTCCTGCTATGCCGCGACTTAAACCCTTCGGAGATGAATTTGCCGGGAATGGTTTCAGGATGAAGGAATATGAATCTCCCCGTTATTTCATCCCAACTGGTGATGAAAAGCTTTCTCTCTTCAGGGAACTCCCGCTTGCAATCAGATTTGATGGTTTTGCTTCGTATAATTTCGGAAATGAAGAAACGGCTGATTTTGCCGCCCCATTTGTTTTGAAGATCCTGTCGGGCGGTGAGATTTCCGATAAGTTGTCATATTATTTTTATTTTCTGTTAAATGAAACCGGTTCAGTTGCTGGTGTCGAAGACGCTTTTCTTATATACAACGATTTCATGAATTCAGGAGTTAACTTATACCTGGGTCAGTTCCAGGTGTCAGATCCTCTTTTCAAAGGAGAGCTCAGGTACACCCTCGAACCATACAGGATTTACGGCCTGACGCCGGGAAACTCCACAGTTGATCTTAAGTATGACCGGGGGATAATTTTCGATAAAAGTTTCAAAACAGGTACTACATTGGTCGGAGAAATTGTTAACGGCTGCGGCATCGGAGAAGCTCAGGAAGGATACCTTTTCGACAAGGATAAATATAAAAACTTCATGCTCAGGATAAATCAATCCATTGGTAAAAAAATCAGCGTTGGATTCTTTGGATACACCGGGAAGGAACTACTTTCCGATCCGGGGATGATTTATGAGAACATAACTAACGATATACAAATGTTCGGTCCTGATCTTATTCTGGATTTTGATGAGAAGCTGATAGTGAATTTACAGTATGTCTGGCGTAAAGATTCGCAGGTATTCCCTGTTTACGGAGGTTTACCTCAGGAGGATGTCAGCACGATGGGAGGATTCGCGGAGATAATATATGCCCCAAAGGGTGACATGAGCAAATGGTACCTGACCGCTCTTTTTAACTACATTAATTCTGATTATGAGGATCAAGATCTTGACTACACCTCTGCAACACTGCATGCGGGATATCTTCTCAGACGGAATATGAGGATTGTTGGTGAATATACCCAGCAATTTAATGGAAATTCATATGGGAGAGCAAATGTCGGGATAATTACGGCATTCTGAGTCTCCCCCCCAACCTGAGAGTTTTACCCCCCAACCTGAAAGTTTTACCCCCCAACCCTGAGAGTTTTACCCCCCAAACCTGAGAGTTTTACCCCCCAACCCCCCTAA
>JGI11641J44799_10000476_pt1 | contig 12144 bp, 13 predicted proteins | sample WetSurSiteA1Bulk_FD_44799 | JGI IMG/M metagenome (IMG submission 44799) | reverse complement strand
GAAATATTTGGGGAAGAGATTGAAGATTTGGGATTCATATTGATGATGATACTGAAAAAAATACGAAAAACACTGAATAATCCACCGTTTAACTACTTTATTCATACTGCTCCGAACATGGTGCCAAGGAGAAACCATTGGCATACACTTGGTGAAGATTTTCACTGGCATATAGAAATCATGCCGCGGCTAACAAGAACAAGCGGGTTTGAATGGGGGTCCGGATTCTTTATCCTGCCCACATCACCGGAAAATGCAGCAAAATATCTAAGGGAGGTTGGATGATGGAAATCAAAAGTATTCTTTTCCCGACAGACTTTTCTGAGGGGTCAGCTCAGGCACTGACGTACGCTGTTGAGATGGCAAAACGGTTCGGAGCAAAGCTGTATGTTGTCCATATTATTTACGACGTGGCCAAGGCTTCAGGTTGGTATGTTCCCCACGTTTCAGTCGACCAGATGTATAAGGATATCCAAGAGGGAGCGAAAAAGGAACTGGAGCGGTTTGGGGTTCAGGAACTCAGTGAGTTCAAGGATCTCGAACGTTCTGTAATCACCGGTGTGCCCCACGAAGAAATCATGAAGCTGGCAAAAGAGAAAAAAGTAGATATGATTATCATGGGTACCCATGGAAGAAAAGGGCTTGATAGAATACTCTTCGGGAGCACTGCGGCACAGGTCGTCCGTTATGCCCCATGTCCCGTATTGACGGTAAGGCTTCCACAGTATTAGGACTATGCGGTATGCGGCTATACCTCTCTGAGAACGCATTCATTGACCTTCTCCTCAGCTCGGCAGAGGTATATAAGAGGGAATGTTTTGGATTTCTTCTCGGGTACAGGCTCGAGGACCGTTTCATTGTTGAGCATGCGTTCAGTATTCAGACTGCCAACAGGAAACACAGGACGGTAACCTATAACCGGAAAAACCACAGGAAAATCGAGCCGATACTTGCGAAATTTGACAAGCTTCAGAAAATAGGCGATTTTCATTCTCATACACAGTTTGGTCTGGCCAAAGGTCTCTCTATTCCCAGTGAAGAAGATATTCAAAGCATGGTTGCCGATAATATTTACGTAATCATTGCTATTAATAACAACGAAAAGACTATGTTATGGGGAGAAAACAGAGACGGTACAATCTCTGGTTCGGCAAGTGATTTCTTTTTTAAAATATCTGCCCATTACCTGAACGGCAGTACAGCGGTAAGAAGGGCTAAAATACACTGCCCGTTTCCACCGGGTTTCTGAGAATGAGATCACAAGGGAGCGGATCCCGGTATAATACGACCGGCTAATCCGTTCCCTTTTCTTTCAGGATGCACAGATATAACATAACGGGAGCTATACTGAAAAATCCCTCTTCCCTGCCTGGTATAGTTCAGGCAACTGTGTTGTATGCCTTTACACGCTAAAGTCCTCATCGTTGGCGGAGGACCTGCCGGCGCTACAGCTGCAAAGGTTCTCGCTACACATAAAGTAGAGGTAATTCTGCTCGAACGGAATTTGTCTTTTTCCAAACCTTGCGGTGGCGGGTTAACCCTGAGCGCCTTTGATGAATTCTCTCTCCCCAAAACATTAATAGAAAAAGAAGTTCGGAGCATCAAGCTCATCTCCCCTTCAGGAGTGGATGCCGTTATCGGACTTGGAAAAAGCGGTCTTGCGATCGTTCAGAGAAAAAAGTTTGATGCTGTATTGCGGGAAAAAGCCTTGGAAGAAGGTAGTCGGATTATCGAGGGTGAATTTACAGCAATCACCGGGAAGCAACTTTACCGGATAGAGGCACTGACCGAAAATGGAAAAGCCGAGATAACTGCAGAGTATGTTATTGCCGCAGACGGAGTAAATTCTCATATAAGGAAATTCCTTGGCTTTGGACAGACAAAATCGCTCTTCGCACTCTCTGAATATATTCCGGGGTTACAGAACGAAGTCTGCGAGTTCTGGTTCGGTTCCTCCCACGCACCCGGCTATTATTCCTGGGTATTTCCGGCACATGAGGGAATCACTCTTGGAACAGGATTTACCGTCTCCGGAGAATTACAAAACCTGTTCGAAAAGTTTAAGATAAGAAAAGGGATAAAAACTGAGGGATTGAGAAGAATATACAGGATTCCCCTTTGGAAAGGTGATCTGTATCAGAGCGGCAGAGTACTTTTTGCAGGGGACGCCGCAGGACAAGTGTTGCCATTGACGTATGAAGGTATATATTATGCAATGAAGTCAGGAGAACTGGCAGCACTCGCAATTCTTGAAGGAAAGGTGAATAAATATAAACAGATGTGGATAAGCAGGTTTCAGAAAAGATTCCTCCTTATGGATAAGCTGCGAGCCTATTTTCTCAAGAATGATACCTCTGCCGAAAGACTTGTCGCCCTGCATAAAAGGCCGGAGATTCAACAGGCTTCTCTGAAGCTTTGGCTCATGAAAGACAGCAGTGAGAAAGGCTTTTTCAGTTATTCAGGGTTATTCAGGAAGTTTCTGCATTGAACCTGAGAAGCTTTCTTGTCTATTCATTCATAATTCACATCCTTGTTTTTGCCCTTGCGGCATTCTTTCTGCAGTCAGTAAAGGAAACAAAGCCCGGAGATGAATTTTCTGCCCGTCTCGTCTCTCCTGAAGAATTCCTCCACGGAAAAACTCCTTCGCCCTCGGTTCCTCCCACTCCTTCGGTTCCCTCAACTCCTAAAATCAAACCTTTTCCACAAAAGCCTTCTGCGGTTGCTCCACCATCACTACCTGAAAAGGGCACCGGAGACATTCCGGAAAAAACAGGGAAACAAATGCCTTTACCATTTCCACAACCTCAAATAACTCCTCCGGTAGAGCCAAGAGCAGGAAGGCAGGGCAGGGAAGGCATACAGCAACCGGAACCGCCTTCAGCCCCTTCTCTCAGGGAAAAACTGTTTGATAAAGGGGTTATTCAAGACTTTGCCCGGAGAGACCAGGAGAAGGAAGAAACAGAAAAAAAAGAAAAAACATTTTCGTTAGATACCAGCGAGTATAAGTTCCTTATTTATAACAAAAGGCTGAAAGAGAAGATTGAGAGCATCTGGGTTTACCCTCCTGACGCAGCATCGCAAGGTATATACGGTGACCTGGTGATACGGTTTACCATCAAGAAAAATGGTCGTCTCGGAGCAGTAGAGTTGGTGAGAACATCAGGACATAAAAGTCTTGACGACGCTGCCATAAAAGCATTGAAAGAAGGACAACCTTACTGGCCCCTTCCAGAAAATTGGGGAATGGAAGCATATACAATTCAGGGGCACTTTGTTTATACCCTGTATGGATACTATGTTCAATAAGGTATAATGGATTTATAGACTGCGATCAGGGTGTTAGAGTGGACACAATACAACGTATTGAGAGAGAAAGATTTGCTCAATAGCCAGAGGTTTTCATATTCTCAGGGTTTTTATGCATAAAAGTGACAAGAGTAGTTATGAAACCGAGACTTTATTTAAAATTAGGCGATATCGTCAGACATTTGCACTATAGCAGGTGGGGCGACGGAAAAGTAATAGAAGAGAAACATTCAACGCTTCCTGGTGGTATCTGTCTTGTCAGGGTTCTCTTCGAAGACGGTATGGAACGGTCTTTTATTAATAATCTTGATCACGAATGCTGCTGCTATTATGCCGGAATAAGAGTAATAATTTAAGAACAAGGTGAAGTTTTTTTTGTAACACTCCATTCTATAATAATTTTCTTGACAAAATATCCCCTTGATGGTTAAATTTTTCTAATGACCCCGTTCACGTGTCTTGTTGAAAAAGAGACGCCGACGATACTTGTCGTTGATGATATCCAGGCGAACCTCGAACTCATGGAGGCTGTTTTCATGAGAGAGGGCTTCAGGGTAATTACAGCTCTTGGTGCACGAACTGCCCTTGAATTGTTTGTTCAATATCCCGTTGATCTTGCGGTTCTTGATGTTATGATGCCGGGAATGGATGGCTACGAGTTATGCAACAGTCTTAAAAAGCAATCCGGAAAGCGATTTTTTCCGGTTATTCTTTTAACCGCGCTGAATGACCGTTCCAGTAAACTCAAAGGGATTGAATCAGGTGCCGATGATTTTATCAGTAAGCCGTTCGACAATTCTGAACTGATATTAAAGATAAAATCACTGCTTAAATTGAAATCTCTGCAGGAAGAACTCGACCACTCCGAAAATATCATTCTCACCCTTGCAGTGGCTATGGAAGCACGGGACCCTTATACAAAGGGACATTCAACCCGTGTGAGTAAGCTTGCAGTGGATTTTGTTCACTTCCTCGGCCTTCATGAAAAGGACAGGGAAGAAATGAAAAAAGCCGGTATTCTGCACGACATAGGCAAAATATGTCTGAGCGAGACGTTGCTCAGGAAACCGGGGCCCCTCACAAAAGAAGAAGTGGAAATGATTAAAACCCATGCACTACTCGGAGAGGAATTATGCAGGCCGCTCGTTTCTATGAAAAAAATCCTGCCCGCGATACGTCACCATCACGAACGATGGGATGGAAGCGGCTTCCCCGACGGACTCGCCGGGGATGATATCCCTATTATGGCGCGGATACTTGCGATCGTCGACTCTTTTGACGCAATGGTATCGGTGCGACCTTACCGCGACCGCAGGTCCGTGGCCGACACCATAGAACTTATGCAGGAAGAAAGACATTATGGTCAGTGGGACTCTGAACTGCTCGGATATTTCTTCAACATGATAATCCCGCTGGCAGCAAAGGGTTACAAAGTAGATGCTTAGATTAGCAATCGCAGGGGGTACCATAGGCGCCAGCGCTCTCATCTCCCTTCTCAGGGGAGATAAAAATACAGAACTGACCGGACTCTATGAAAAGAAGCTGGATTCCCCCGGCGTCATCCTTGCAAAAAAATGGAATATTCCTGTTTTTGAGGATATGCAGTCGCTCATCGCTTCAGATCCGGAAATGGTAATAAATGTCGGGGGCAATCCTAAATTGAGCGAAGAGATTCGTTCTGTTTCAGCAAATAAAATCGAAGTTATTGAAGGTATAGGCGCCCGGTTTCTCTGGGAAATCATTGAAAAACAGAAAAGAGCAATGATTGAAGCTGCCAAAACAATAGAGAACCAGAAAACTGTCCTTGGAATAATGTCTGAATTAGGGAAGATCGACACGCTCGATACCCTTATGCAACTCGTTCTTGAGAAAGCACTTGAAATAGCCGATGCTCCCGCAGGCAGTATAGTGCTCCGCGAAAATGATGCGATGCAGCTCGTTACGGCCAAGGGCCTGAGCAGGCGTTTCACTGATAACAAGAAGTGGAATATTATCTCCGGAGGGCTTACTGATTCTCTTCTCCACAGCATGGATATCCTTGTAATCCCGGACACCCTGAAGGTTGATCTTACCCGAAATAATCCTGTCCTGATCAGTGAAAAGATAAGGGCATTGCTTGCCTGCCCCCTTGTTCTCAGAGAAAAAGTCGTCGGCATCCTCTATATAGATGATTTTAAGCCGCGCCAGTTCTCTTCGAGACAGCAGGCTTCCCTTCATCTCCTGTCTGCCCTTGCAGGTATTTGCATTGACAGGTTCAGTCTGATCAAAAAAATCGAGGATCTGAATCTCGAAACCCTGAAGTTAATAGAAACTACGAATGACCTTGTTTTCATAACCGACAATTCTGGGCTGATCAGTCTCTGCAATAACCAGGCTGTTGCGTTACTCGGGTACCCTGTGCAGGAGTTAACTACACGTTCGATACAGACTTTCATGGCTGGTAGTCTCTGGACGTTTATTCAGAAGGAACTTGAAAAAAATGCTTTCCTCAGAGAGGTGGAGACCACCCTGCATGGATTCGGCGGGAAAAAGATTGCCACAATGCTCAATGCTCTCATCATGAATGATTCTGAAGGCGCTCCGCTTGGTCTTGTCTTCATGTTCAGGAGTCTTGAAGGGGAAAAAAGTCTGCAAAAAGTTATCGATGAAAAAACAAGGGAGATAGATGATCTGAGAGAAAATCTCGATAAAAAGGTCATCTCCAGGACAGGTGAACTCGAAAAAATCAACAGGGAACTTGAATACGCAAATCAACTGAAGGCAAGATTTATTGCCAATATGAGCCATGAATTGAGAACGCCGCTGAATTCCATTCTTGGCTTCTCCGATATTCTTCTCGACAGAACCTTTGGCGATCTGACTGAAAATCAGGAACGGTATATCAAAAACATCTATTCTTCAGGAAAACATCTCCTTGAACTCATCAATAATGTGCTCGACATCGCCAAGATCGAAGCCGGCAAATATGAGATGGTATATGAGACCTTTCTTGTCGACGACATAACCAGTGAAATTATGGGGGTCATGAAACCTCTCGCGGAAAATAAGTTTATCGAGATTTTCGTATCAATAGGAGAAGGCATAACAACCATCACAGCCGACAAAGTCAAACTCAAGCAAGTCCTCTATAACCTTCTTTCCAATGCCGTGAAATTCACTCCTGAAGGAGGCGTTGTTCGGTTAACGATATCCCGGGAGAAGAGTCCGGATAAATGTTTTCCTGGTGGAGCTCCGGATATTGAATGTATCCAGTTTTCAGTTCAGGACACAGGGATTGGAATCGGTTCCGAAGACAAAGACAGAATTTTTGACGAATTTGAACAGGCCAGTGCGCTTTTTTCAAAGAAATACGGCGGTGCAGGTCTTGGATTGGCTCTCAGTAAAAAACTTGTCGAACTTCACGGGGGCACCATTACTGTCGAAAGCAATCTCGGGGAAGGGAGCACGTTCACGTTCTGGATACCCGTTTCGACAACGGTTGCCGAGCCTGTTTCTGTTGAGCATATGGAAGCGGTAAGCCTGAATTTCCCCTGGATGAAAGAAGAGGCTCCTCTCATTCTTGTTATTGAGGATGACTTTTCTACCGCAGAACTTCTGACGCTCCATCTCTCTCAGGCAGGATATAAAGTGGCTCACGCATTTAATGGTGAAGAGGCTCTTGAGAAGGCAAAAAAACTTAAGCCCTTTGCCATAACACTCGATATTCTGATACCCAAAAAAGACGGATGGGAGGTTCTCCAGGAACTGAAAAGCGATCATATCACCTCTGAGATACCGGTCATAATTCATTCAATTGTTGATAACAAAGATCTTGCCTTCGCTCTCGGTGCAACCGACTATCTCCTGAAGCCTCTCGATAAAGAAGCCCTTTTTGCAAAACTTGAGGAACTGACGATTGCGAAAGGGAAAAAAGTATTACCGGCATCTCTTTTGATCATTGAGCCGGAAGAGGAGATCACAGACTATTTCAGACATATCTTTGAGCCGCAGGGGTTTCTCATATATACCGCAGCCACAGGACAAAGGGGGATCGAACTCTCAATGGCGCTGCGTCCGGCTGTTATCCTGCTCGACTTCACTATGCCTGATATGCTCGGTTTTGACGTAATCAATAAAATCAAGGAAAACCCGTCAACAAAGGAGATTCCGATCTTCATCCTTACTGAGAGAGACCTCTCAGTAGAAGACAGGCTCGCCCTCGTCGGAAAAATCGAAAGAATCGTGCAGAAATATGCCTTCGACACCAAGGAACTCATCAACCATATCAAGGAACTGGAAATCCTCTATCCGCGGAGGGCGGGTCTCATAGACGACCTGACCGGTGTCTTCAGTCACCGCTACTTTCAGATCCGCCTTGCCCAGGAAGTGGAAAGGGCAACACGGTATAAAATACCCCTGAATCTTCTTCTCCTTGATGTTGATTCTTTTGATCAGTACGTGAAAAGCCACGGAGAATTCTACGCCAATATGACACTGAAAAAAGTCGCTGAACTCCTCACGAAGAATATCAGGGGTTCCGATGTTGTTGTCCGTTACGGGGGAGATTCTTTCGCCATATTACTGCCCAATACCGTTATTGCAGCTGCTCTTTCGATGGGGAACCGGTTTAATGCAATCATTAAAAATTATCCTTTCATCTATGAGGATTCTCAGCCTAAAGGTCATATAACTGCGAGTATCGGGCTCACCTTTCTCGACAGCCAGTCTACCGAAGAATTTATTTTATGTGCTGAAAAAGCACTGGCACGCGCTTTCGGTAAAGGGGGGGACAGGGTTGAGGTCTACTCAAGGGAACAGTATGAGAGAGAAGAGGTCGAGCAGTATTGATTCTTTCTATGATATCTTCGAGAGCCCTATAGGGACCCTGTATCTTCTTTTTCAAAATACAACATTACAGGGAATCGATTTCAGGAAACCGGCCGGGTCTATTCGCAAAGGCACCTCGCCGTCTCTTATTCGAAATGAACTCCGTGAATATTTCGAGAATGGTTTAAAAGAATTCACTCAGCCGATATCTCTCACAAAAGGGACTGAATTCGAAAAAACTGTTTGGTTTGCATTGAAAGAAATCCCCTATGGCGAAACACGAACATACAAATGGCTGGCTGAAATAATCGGGAAACCGNGCGCTTTCCGTGCAGTAGGACAGGCCCTCGGGAGAAATCCCCTCCCTATAGTCCTTCCGTGCCATAGGATTATAGAATCCGACGGCTCCCTTGGCGGATATTCTGCAGGAATTAACATCAAGAGACGGCTTCTCGATAGTGAATATTATAAGACTTTAGGGAAAAAACACTAACCCGCGAAAAGTCAAATCCTTTCAGCGAGTTCCATAATTTTTTGAGCAATGTCTGCACTTTTGGGATGGATTTAAAAAGTAGCAATACTCCATTAGTCTCAGTTCCCGGGAACCTTTTCAAATTCATACTTTTGTCGTATTGACCATGACCCTGTAATATGTGAAAGTATAACCATGAACGGAATCAATGAGACAAATACAGCGGAGAGAAGAAAACATTTCAGGATTCAGGTATATCTGCCCATGTTGTATTCGTATAAAGATGACAATGGGAAAGTAACCAGTGAGGGCACAACCCTGAATTTCAGTGATGCAGGCATATGTTTTTACTCGGCAACACCACTCCTTGCAGGACTTGACCTTGAAGTCAATATTATCCATATATGGGATTCACCAAGAAAGAGCGTAGTCCGTTGGTGCAGCCGTAAAATGGTGAACCCGGAGCTCTATAAGGTCGGCGTTTCATTTCAATAACCTCCCTGCTTTTGTTCTCCTCTTTCATCTCCCTTCTTGAGGTGCAGGAACGAACATGCTACCATAATGGCAGAACATTGAATCTGAATAATGCATTATTCAGATTCATGAGAAGTGTTTTTTCGCCTGCGAAAGGGAGAGCTGTATGGATACCATTGTTGTTTTTATCACCGCACCAAATGAAGAGGAGGGAGTAACTATTGCAAAAGCACTGGTGCAGGAAAGGCTTGCAGGATGTGTCAATATCGTAAAAGAAATCCGTTCCATTTATATGTGGAAAGGGAATATCGAGGACGAAAAAGAGGTGCTCATGGTTGCAAAGACTCAGAAATCTCTTTTTGAGCAACTCTCAAAAAGAGTCAAAGAGCTCCATAGCTATACGGTTCCGGAGATCATTGCAATGCCGGTNGTTGANGGATCTGAAGACTACCTCCGGTGGCTGAAAGACGTCACTGGTTGAGAAACAGTTTGATGAAAGTCGGTTTTTATCAATTCAATCCGGTTTTTGGCAAGAAAAAAGAGAATATCGAAAAGGTTCTCTCCGCAGTCAAAGGCAGTGATATAGACCTGCTCGTCCTTCCGGAGTTCTTTGCGACAGGATACCAGTTTGTCTCCCGGGAAGAAGTCTCAGGGCTTTCAGAACAGATACCGCACGGACAAACAACAGAAGCGTTCTCTGATATATCCAGGAAGAAAAACATATATATTGTTGCCGGTCTTCCGGAAAAATCAGGAGAGCAGTTTTTCAACAGTGCAATCCTTACCGGACCTGATGGTTTCATCGGCGTTTATAGAAAAACCCATCTGTTTTTTGAGGAGAAGCTTTACTTTGCTCCGGGTGACACCGGGTTCAGAGTATGGGATACAACAATTGGGCGTATTGGCATTATGATCTGTTTTGACTGGTATTTCCCGGAATCCATGAGAACCCTTGCACTGATGGGAGCAGAAATCGTGGCACACCCTTCCAACCTTGTGCTTCCTCACTGCCCGAACTCAATGCCGGTCAGATGTCGTGAAAACAGGGTATACGCTGTCACAGCAAACCGCACAGGTGAAGAAGCCCGAAAAGAGGGAAATTTACTCAGATTTATAGGTCAAAGCCAGATCACAGCTCCTGATGGAACCATTATGATCCGGGCTTTGGAGAATGATGAGGCGCTCCTGACGCAGGATATCGATCCCACTCTGGCACGAAATAAGTCTGTCACTTCCCTGAATAACCTTTTCGAAGACAGAAGGCCTGAAATGTACCGGATACTATCAGAAAAAGTTTGATCATAAAAATACAGCTTTTGGGTTTACGATACTCTTGTACACTTTTATCTGGCCAACGAACATCAATGATGCGAAAGAAATTCAAAAAACCTTGCAACAGAAGATCGTCATCTCTCCCCTCAAAAGGAATCCCCGCTATATTGCAGGTGTTGATGCGGCATTTCTTGATGACAAGGTCATCGGAGTTGCCTGCCTTTTCGCTTTCCCTGAGTTACGACTTATTGAAGAGGTCTATGCCGTACTTCCTTTATCTTTCCCTTATATACCGGGGTTCCTCTCTTTCCGTGAAGGACCTGCACTCATTGAAGCACTGAAGAAGCTTACGAGCAGACCTGATAGTATCCTTTTTGACGGACAGGGGATAGCCCATCCGAAAAAACTCGGCATAGCAGCGCATATAGGAGTTTTACTCGATACTCCATCGGTTGGTTGTGCCAAATCAAGGCTTGTCGGAACATACGAGGATCCCGGTTTGAAAAAAGGTGACTGGTCTGCCCTGCACTACAGAAATGAACTTGTCGGTTCAGTCGTAAGGACAAGAGATCATACAAGACCGGTTTTTGTGTCACCAGGTCACATGGCTGATGTCAAAACTGCAAGAGACATCATTCTCGCCTGCTCGACGAAATTCAGAATTCCTAAACCACTGAGGAGAGCGGATAGTGTTTCAAAAAAAATAAAACAGCAACTTCTTATGTGTTCAAGATGATGCAATAGCTTATCCCTTGACTTCAAAACCGATTTTGAAAAGTCCCTCCCTGACCTCCTGAGACCATCGCACCACAGCTGCCCGGCCTGAAAGAGGGAGAACGCTTTTGAGGATAATCTCCTGCCCATTCTCAAGGAGATGATCTGTGCAGATACTGAGGCCGGAATTGCTGATATCACTTGTAAGCCCTATCAGAACATCAGCATTCGTATGGGGTTGCATATCATATGCAACCGGGCGGGAAAAATCATAGCGTAAATGTTTTCTCTTCTCGGAGTTCATGTCATCCCCTGTATTTGCTGTGCGGATATTTTGATATTATCATACCTCTTCATTGAACAACAACCTTGCATAAATATGTTGTATTGTTGAATCTAGTGCTTTGCGGAGAAAAATCGTGTAAGACTGCTTAAGAAAACATCAAGGGGGGGAAGGGTATAAGTCTCATCGATCTGTCCGGAGAATTTTTCTGACCATCTGTTCTCAACACCGAGCGCAAGGGCATACGGCAGATATTTCTGATACAAGTCCGGCGTTTTTTCCGGAGGGATCATCCTGTCGAGTCTGTCTCCTTCAGCCGCAGCAAGGTATGTCCTGAACCCCGCGATCTCGTCGAGGACCTTTTTCCCAAACGGTGTTGGGGCCCTGAGGAGAAAGAGGAAGACGACATGTGCCGTCAGCATGACGAAGAGGGGGAAAAGGAACATGAACTGCCGGATATCAGAGAGTTCGAAAGCGTGGCTTATTGACACGGCAACGGAATACAAAACAGCAGGGAAAAGAAGCAGGAGATAGATCAGTTTAGAAGGTTTTTTCAGCTCCAGGACATTTTTTCTCGAAAGAAACCTGCAGACAAATCCGGCAAAGATCGTCCAGAGACCAAGGCCTGTAAGTTGTTTCACATAGCTGCCTTCTACATCAACAATTTCAGCATTCACCGCAGCAACAACAAGCGAGATGACGACCCCGGGAATAACATATCTGGCATTTTTGAGGAAAAATCGTTTGCCTGCCGATGATTGCAGATGGCGGCGATGCTTTCTGTAGGCACGATGGATTGTCACCGCATCCAGTACTA
>JGI11641J44799_10000471_pt1 | contig 12168 bp, 11 predicted proteins | sample WetSurSiteA1Bulk_FD_44799 | JGI IMG/M metagenome (IMG submission 44799) | reverse complement strand
AAGCGAAAATCAGCCGTGGTCAGTGCACCCACTGGGCAGATATCGGTGGTGTTACCGGAGAAGTATGAATCAAATCCGGGCTCAGAACTGGATATGATCTGTATAGAGCGACCNCGTTTATAAAAACCAATCACAGGATCATCTGCAATGCAAGCCTGAAAGCGCACGCAGCGACCACATTGAATACATCGCTCTTGATCCAGATAAATCAATTCGCTCAATGGAAAATGCTTCGCCAGATGCATCTTTTCATCGTAGATGAAACGCGACTCACCAGGTCCATAACGTAAAGTCAGGTTCTGCAAGGGGCATTCACCACCCTTGTCACAAACAGGGCAATCCAACGGATGTGAAGTGAGCAGAAATTCGAGGATGTCTTTTCTTCCTTTAGCAGCCTTCTCAGAGTTACCAATAACTACCATTCCTTCTGAGACGGGTGTGGTGCAAGCAGTTTCCAGCTTAGCCCCAAATTGGACCTTCGGGGTTCCATCCTCGTCCAATACAGCTTGTCCTGTAGCCCGATCCATCACCGGGCGTCCTACCTCCACCAGGCATTGACGGCACATACCCACCGGCTCCATCTTCGGGTGATAGCAGAATGTTGGGATGTCAACGCCAATCTTCTTGGCTGCGTTTACAATCAAAGTGCCTGGAGGCACAGCCACTTGTTTCCCGTCAATCGTCAGACTAACCAGTTTTTCCATGAGCATCTCGACAATAAAGGTTCTATGAATTAGATTTCACCGTGACAGCTTCAAAATCTGCCGGGAAGCGTTCGATGCCTGTCAGCACGGCTTCGATGGAAAACTCTCCCAGGGCACACAGACATTTCCCTTTTATTTGATTGGCGACATCCTGCAAGAGTAATACATCATTCATCGTTGCCTTCCCCTGGCTGATTCTATCAGTCAGGTGCATCATCCAGTAAGTACCTTCACGGCAGGGGGTACATTTACCACACGATTCATGCGTAAAGAAGTGGACCGTCTTATTAAGCAACCAGGGAATACTTACCGAATCGTCAATAACAATGACGGAGGCAGAGCCAAGTTGTGCACCAAGCTTGGGGACACTCTCGTAATCCATGGGGGTAGCCAGTGCTACGTCATTCGCAATGATCATGGAGGAAGAAGCTCCCGCTGGCATGATCGCCTTGATCTTGCGTTCTTCCGGGATTCCACGTCCATGATCGAAAATAAGCTCACGAAATGTAGTTCCCAATGGCAGCTCATAATTTCCGGGTCGGTTGACACAACCAGACAGGCTGAATATCTTTGGCCCGGGGCTTTTTTCGGTGCCGGTACTTTTATACCAGCCAGCGCCGCGCGAGATGATCAGTGGCACATTGGTTAGTGTTTCAACGTTATTTACAATCGTTGGTTTTCCATATATTCCGAAGGCGGGTGGGAAAGGTGGACGTAAACGCGGTTGCCCAAGATTGCCTTCTATCGATTCGAGCAGAGCAGTCTCCTCCCCACAAATGTATGCACCAGCACCAAGATGCGTGTGCAGGTGCAGGCTGGTTTTCGTCCCAAATACTTTATCACCCAAAAATCCTGCTGATTCCATCGCGGCGATACACTGATCCAGCTTGTTGGCTATTTGCCAGAACTCACCCCGCAGGTAGATATAAGCATCATTTGCCATGATGGCGTAGGCACAAATTGCCACCCCCTCCAGAAATTGGTAGGGGTTGAATTCCAAGATCTCACGATCTTTAAAAGTGCCTGGTTCAGATTCATCCGCATTGGCAACCACATAATGAGGCCAGCTCTGTTCATCAATGAACGACCATTTCAATCCTGTCGGGAATCCGGCTCCTCCCCGACCTCGCAAGCCGGAAGCCTTGACTTCATTGGTTACATCAGCCGGGTCCATCTTGGAGACGACTTTTCTCCAGGCTTCAAAACCGCCGTTCTGACGGTAAGTTTCTAATTGGTCCAATCCTGGGATATCGCGATGACGAAGAAGGATGTATTCTGCCATGTCTGTCATCCTTGCCTCAGCTTGTTGATCAATTCAAGCGCGCTATCCACAGTTTGATTTTCATGATATTCGAGCCCCTCAGAACTTTGTAGCTGGAACACGGGTGCTTTATCACAGCCAGCCAGACACATAACCGCCTCTACTTTAATCAATCCGTCCGGTGTGGTTTCTCCAACTTTTATCCCCAGATTCTCACATAGTTTCTCCAAGAATTCTTCTGCCCCACGCAAGGCACAAGGTAAATCCGTGCAGACTTGAACGCGGTATTTACCGGATGGTTGATCGTAATACAGAGAGTAAAAACCAATGATAGAAGTTACCTCAGTCTCAGTAATCTCACATATCTCAGCAACCTCGCGAAGAGCTTGCTTGGTAATATAGCCGTATTCACGTTGAGCAAGATATAGCAACGGCATCACCCCTGAGCGTTTGCCAGCTTTATCGGCGGGGTATTTTGCCAGGATTACCTGGATTTCGTCAGCATGTTTTTGTAACAATGCGTTCACCGGTCACAATCTCCCAAAACAATATCAACACTGCCGATGATACCCACCAAGTCTGCAACGAGATGACCTTTGCACAGAAACGGCAATGCTTGCAAATGGACAAATGACGGCGTCCGCATATGTACCCGATACGGTTTGTTACCACCATCGCTTTCCACATAAAAACCTAACTCACCCTTTGGTGATTCGACAGGCAGGTAAACTGCACCTTTCGGAAGACTAAAACCTTCAGTCCACAACTTAAAGTGATGAATTACAGCTTCCATGCTGGTACCTAATTCAGCCCGTGGGGGCGGCACGTATTTACGATTATTTGACCTGAATGGACCGTAAGGTAGCTTGTCCAAAGCCTGCTGAATTATTCGCACTGATTGATGCATCTCCTCCATCCGTACCAGGTAGCGATCGTATACATCCCCGTGTGTGCCTGTTGGAACGACAAAATCATATTGCTCATACCCCGAATAAGGTTGTGCTTTACGTACATCATATGCCACACCCGAACCCCGCAGTACAGGACCTGTAGCGGATAGATTTATGGCATCCTCTGCAGTGATCTTGCCAATATTGCGGGTTCGATCCATAAAAATTGGATTTTTTGTAAGCAAGGCATGATATTGCTTAAGACGACCGGGGAACATGCGGATAAATCGACGCACAGCAATTTCAAATTCTGATGGGATATCACGCCACAAACCACCCGGACGGAAATATGTGGTCATCATGCGTTGCCCAGAGCACATCTCTTTAATATCCAGAATGGATTCACGCTCGCGGAAACCATACAGGAACATCGACATTGCCGCCAGGTCTAGGGCATGGGTGCCAAGCCATACCAGGTGATTGGAAATGCGTTCCAATTCAACCAAAATGACCCGCACTGCTTGTGCCCGTGGGGGCACGTCCAACTCTGCCAGACGCTCAATCGCCAGGCAATATGCCAGGTTGTTACCCGTTGTATTCAGGTAATCGGTACGGTCAGTCATCACCTCTGCCATTTCCCAGCGCTTGGATTCCATGTTTTTCTCAATCCCCGTATGGAGAAAACCAATATCAGGGATGCAATTGATAATGACCTCGCCATCCAATTCAAGCAGCAACCGCAGCACACCATGCGTGCTCGGGTGCTGTGGACCCATGTTCAGAAGGACGGTATCTCCATTCAATGCCCGTTCTGAAACAAGGTGTCGCAATTCTTGATAGCTAACTTCCAAAGGTTCCGCCATAGGCATTAGGCCTCTTCGTAGCGGGCATGATGCTTCCGCTTATCAATTTCATCATAATTGAAGGTGAATTGAGGTTCTTCATACCCCAAGGGGTAATCCTTACGCAGGGGATGGCCTTCCCAGTCATGCGGCATTATGATCCGGCGAAGATCGGAATGACCCTCAATGTTTATGCCAAACATATCCCATAGTTCTCGTTCATGCCAGTTGGCACCCCGATAAATTCCTTCCACCGTATGGAGGGTAGGATCATCACCGTTGAGGGGTACCCTGATCGCCAGGCGAACGTTGTTGGAATGCGAATAAAACCCATAAATGACATTGAAGCGTGGTTCTTCTTCTGGCCAATAGTCAACGGCGGTTAACTCACACAAGAAATTGAACCCAAACTCATCCCGCAGAACCTGGCAAATGTCAACTATCTTGTCCGGCTCAGCTTCCAATGTGGGTGGGTATTTCATAAGCTGCGATTCTTGCAGTCCAAAACGGTCTTTTAATGCTTTGAGAGCTAACTTTAGGTGTTCATCGGACATTTGATAATTCCTTCACGCCCAAGTGGTGATTTTTTCGTGGCGGACTTTATCATATAAAGTCAAAATTCCGTGGATGAGCGATTCGGGGCGCGGCGGACAACCCGCCACGTATACATCCACTGGCACAACTTCATCCACACCCTGAACAAGAGCATAATTATTGAACACCCCACTGCACGATGCACAGTCACCCATGGAAACCACCCATTTAGGATCGGGCAGCTGATCATAAAGCCTGCGTAAGACCGGTGCCATCTTACGAGAGACCCGTCCAGCAACAATCATCAAATCAGATTGACGAGGGCTGGCACGCATCAACTCCATTCCAAAGCGGCTCATATCATAATGCGAAGCCTGGGCGCTCATCATTTCAATGGCGCAGCATGCCAGGCCAAAAAGCATCGGCCACATGGCATTGATGCGTGCCCAATTGACCGCCTGTTCGAGGCCGACTGTGACTACGCCTAGATTTCCAGCCTTTTGTTCTATTCCCATTCCAATGCTCCCTTCTTCCACGCATACACAAGACCCACTAATAATATAACAATAAAGATGGCCATTTCTACGAGAGCAAAGACCCCTTGGTTGGCTTTTACGAACTGTTTAAGGATAACGGCCCAAGGAATAATGAAAATGATTTCAATATCAAATAATATAAATAAGACGGCTACCAGATAGAAGCGGACGGGGGCACGGCGAGTACCCGGCCCGATCGGGTTCATTCCTGATTCATAAGGCATTACTTTACGGGGAGTTTTTCGCCTGGGGCCAAAAACGTGGCCAATTCCAACGATCAGGAACCCAAAAGCGATGGCCAGTATGACAATGACAGCGATTGGAATATATGGAGCCAGCATAACACCTCAGCAGTCAATCCTTAAAAAGATTCTTGAGATTCAGGTCGTCCCTGTAACTCATTTTCTTAATATAGGGAGCATACCCTATTCATTATAGGCAGAATAAACCATCCTGACAAGGTTACATGCCGCCATACAAGCGTGAAGTTTATCATAGGCCTTTCAGCGTGTCAATTTTCACAATCGTCATACCCATCTACCAGCCTCCAAACAAAAAAACGCGTGGCGATATATTCATATCAATTATCCACTACAGCTTGATTTGATTGATCTAAAACCTCAACAGAAAAATTTGTTNTTTTATATTAGAAAATCACGTAAATGCCGACTGCGGGTGGGATGGCGCAACTTACGCAATGCTTTAGCCTCTATTTGACGGATACGCTCTCTTGTCACGTTGAAAGCCTGGCCAACTTCCTCAAGGGTATGATCCTTTCCATCCAACAATCCGAAGCGCATTTCCAATACTTCCCGTTCTCGTTCCGAAAGAACTGCCAGGGTATTTTTTACCTGCTCACGCAGCATTTCGCGGGCAGCTGCATCCATGGGCTCCTGGGCGTCTTCATCTTCGATGAAATCACCCAGCATGCTATTATCCTCACTGCCAACCGGACTCTCCAAAGAAACGGGCTCTTCTGCAGCCCGTAACACCTGCCCAACTTTTGAAGCTGCGTGGATCCAACGCACGCGCACATCTGCAGGCAAAAGATTGGGATTTCCCTTTGCAAGGAGGATCATCTGTTTATCCTTGGGATCCATAAAGTCTGCTTCAACCGCCAATTCCTCAGGTGTGGGTAATCGACCTAAGGTTTGAGTGAGCTGGCGTTGAGCCTGCATTAAGCGGTTGAAGGATTCAAAGATGTGTACGGGTATACGAATAGTGCGTGCCTGATCTGCGATCGAGCGGCTGATGGATTGCCGGATCCACCATGTGGCATAGGTGCTAAATTTATATCCGCGTGAGGGATCAAACTTCGAGACTGCCCGCAAGAGGCCTAGATTTCCTTCCTGGATGAGGTCAAGAAAGGAGCTTCCACGCCCAAGATAATGTTTGGCAACACTGACCACCAATCGTAAATTGGAGCGGATCAGGATTTGCCTGGATTCGTGGGCACGGTATTCTGAATTCTCTAACTCAGAGAGCAATATTTCTTCACCAGGAAGATGATTGGCGAATGTATCATGAGATGGCATCCTGTTCTTTGTCAGGAAAAATTTTTCAATTGCTTCGCTCAATTGTTCTGGAAAAAGGTATAAGCAGATGAAAACCGTCATTCCATTTACCGCAACCTGATCCCAAAGATGATCAATCCCCCATCGTCCGTTGTCGAGATATTTTCGCATATAGGAGGGGTTTTCAATNGTCCAGATTTGTCGTAACCTGCGGGCTTCAGCGTTGATCAGTGAAAGATCCGGGCAATCATAACCCAGACGAAGGGTATCTTCAGCCAATCGTTTCCAACCAATCANAAGTTCATCATATAAGGCACGATAAATACTATGNGAATATTGCCGACCACGCCGGGCAATTGGGTGGACCCGATTAAGCACATCAACCCTCCGGGCAGCTTCAATACGAGTTGCCAACCAAAATTCATGATCAGTGCTTAATAACTCGATTTCACCAATTTCTCGCAAATAAAGCCGAACCGGGTCCTCACCCAGCTCAGTATCCGAAGTTGATTTAAAAAGTCCAAGAGACTCCTCGTCGGGTAGATCGGCAATTTCCTCCACCTCTTTAGCCAGGAGCACCTCGTCCGGCTCATCGATGACTACATCGGAATCCATCTCCGTCAATAAGTCATCAACGTCATCCAATCCATCTGAAGAAATATGATCATCCTTCTCTTCGTTGTTACCCCCACCGGGTGGGAGTTCTTCTTGGTTAGAATCCTGCTTGATTTTTCGAGCCATACTTCAATTATCCACGAAATTTATTGTTTAGGCGAATCTTGAGAGAAAATAACCACAAATAATTCCCTGATCACATTCTATATCACAAAAATAATCGCTCTTATGCATCAGTTTCCAGGCGGTCTCCACATGAACCAGGCAGGAAGACCAAGAATCTCTTTTTCAGAGATAACCTGGAAACCAAAGCGCTGGTAGAAAGCGACATTGCGTGGATTGGCATTTTCCAAGTAACATCCAACACATTCTTCATCCGCCCTATTAATGAGGTGTTGTAATATGATAGATCCAAATCCCTTCCCCTGCTGCTCAGGTTCGACACCCAGATACTCAAGATAGTAGTGTGGCTCATCAGGGTGTATTTTTTCTATCTCATCCAACCATTGCTTATTAAGCCTAATATCATAAATTCCATTTCCAAGGATAGATTTAATCAGCAACATCCATTGGTCACCCACGGGTAATGGATAGGTACCAGGTGGATAGATCACAGCTGAAGCAATCACTTTACCATCCTCACTTACCTGGAGTGGATATCCTCTCCGGATACATACTTCTACTTCTGCTGTAAAGTCAAGTGTTAGTGCACGAAGCCGTCTGTCTACCGAGAAATTCTTATATACCACCACAGACACTGGTTCATCGATGAATGCACGCCCGAGTACCCCTGCTGCTTGCCGGTAGGATTGACGTGTTGTGGGTAGTACTTCCTTTTGCATAATCCTCCTGGCATTAACCTGACCAGGTAATAATATACGAGTATTATTTCCAAACCGCTGCCCGATTGATAAATCTTTCACGGGCTTGATCGAGATTGCGTAGCGTTCTAGTACACCTGGTAATACCATCTTCATATTCCCTGGTACGTAAGTCACCAGCCTGTGCAGCTTCGTCCATTTGAAAACGTAGTTGGTTGATCACCTCAGTCATCTGGCGCCTGCGTATCTCCAGCAGAGCCCGCATCACATCTTCAAGAACACGGTCTTCTTTAGGATCCAATTTCTCGGTTCGCTCCAGTAAATTGTCCACGATTTCCATCAATGGCAAAGATAACCCATTTAAAACAAAGTGCATGGGTTCCGATTGGTCCTGCGCCAGAGATTCCTGGATCAGCTCAAAAATGGCCTGATACTCAGCCCTTTCGAAGTCCTGGCGTGAAAGGTGAGATAAGTGAGCTTCGTGAAGGGCGCGATCAACGTGAAATACCATCTCCGGGCGTCGAACCAAAATCCCAAGGATGTGAGCTTCTAATAGTGCACTTCCAGCAAGAATTGGAATTTCCGGCTTTTGTTCACCAGCCACCGATTGGGTTGATTTTTGTCGCTTTCGCCTGGTGCTGCTGGGTGGTTCACCTCCTGTGAGCAAGCGCTCGTCCACCTTGATCAGGCGCGCCAACCTCTGCCTGTAGGCATCGCGTTCGATGGCGTCAGGGACCTCATTGATCAATGGGAGCACCTGATTAGCAATCTCAGAACGGGTCTTGGGATCATCCACGTTCCGCCCTGATGCAAGCGTTTCCATAACATGGATGACCACTGGTTTCGCATTATCCAATATATTCTGCCACGCAGCAGGATCAACTTTAACCACATCGTCAGGGTCCATCCCGGGGGGTAACGTGGTGACACGTATATCAGCCTGTAATCGCGATTCGTACGCTAATAAACCACGCGCATCAAAAACCGGCTCAGACTCTCGATCCATGGTTTGACGGGCAATCTGCAAACCACGGAGAGTGGCTTTATCACCTGCTGCATCGGGGTCCAGTGCCAGGATGAGCCGCTGGGTTAGACGCTTNAGCAAACGCAGCTGGTGCTCAGTCAANGCAGTGCCCATCGGTGAAACGGTATTGGTGAAACCTGCCTGATGAAGGGCAATCACATCCAGGTAGCCTTCCACGATCACCGCCTGATCCAGGGCGCGTATGGGGGTACGGGCNTGCTCCAGTCCATATAACAATGCACTTTTATCAAATACAGCCGTTTGAGGAGAATTCAGGAATTTTGGGATGTCGTCCGGATTTATTACCCGTCCGCCGAAACCTGCCATGCGTCCACGNGCATCCCGGATTGGAAAAATGATGCGATGGCGGAACTTNTCATAAATACTGCCGTCCTCACGTTCTGACACCAATCCAGCCTCTTTAATATTGACCTCTGAGCGCCCCTTACTTTTTAAGGTTCGGATGATCGCATCATGAGCATTAGGTGCATAGCCTATTCCAAAGGTTTCAATGATCTCATTNCTCAAACCGCGCCCTTTAAGATAAGTAAGCGCTTTCTGGCCTTCGGGAGTGTTGAGCAATTGGTGGTGGTAATAGACAGCAGCTTCTTCAAGGAGTGATCGTATCTGAGCGTGCTCTTCTTCAGCCACCAGCTCTTCGGGAGTTGGTGGTTTCAGCTGTACGCCTGCCTTCTCTGCCAGGTATTTCAATGTTTCCTGAAANTCCCAGCTTTGCTTCTTCATCGTGAAGCTGAAGATNTCCCCCCCTTCATTGCATTGTCCNAAACAACGCCAGGTGCCCGTGGCTGGGAAAACCACAAAGGAGGGTGTACGTGTATTGGGATGAAAAGGGCAGAATCCGATGAAATTCTTCCCCGTCCGGCGCAGCTGTACTGACTCTGAGACCAGGTCGACAATATCAATCCGGGATTTTATTTCATCAATCGATGACATACCCTACCTGATACGGATCAAAGGATGGAACGATCATAATAAATTATACCAGCCCGTAAATAGACCGATCCTTCGAGCCAATCGGTTTGGTAAATAACATCGATTAACTTAATCGTAACTTTCCTCTTGACAGATTATATTATTTGCGTATAATTATTTCGATAATCATCTATTTAATTAGATGTAATCAGGAATAACTAAAATGACTAACCAGATCCAACCCAATGATGAACAGCTGCTTACCTTTTTTAAGGCATTGGCAGATGCCAACCGCCTGAAGATCGTCGGCCTGCTCTCACAGCGTGAATACTCGGGGGAAGAACTGGCAGCTCTGCTGAACCTACGACCGCCTACTATCTCCCATCACCTGAAGTTATTGTCAGAAGCAGGCCTGGTCAGCGCACGGGCTGAGAGCTATTACAATCTATACCAGCTCGAACCAGGTGTTCTGGAGCAAATTGCCCGAGCCCTCGGCGAACAAGACAAACTACCCAGAATGGCAGCCGAAGTCGACCTGGAGGCATATGACCGGAAAGTTTTATGGGATATCCTGCTGCCGGATGGCAGGTTGAAGGTAATACCAGCCCAACGAAAAAAACGCGAAGTCATACTCAGGCACATCCTCAAGGAATTCCAACCCGGGGTTCGCTACACTGAGAAGCAGGTTAATGAAATACTTGCACGCTTCCATGATGACACTGCCACACTGCGCCGTGAGATGATTTCCTATAAGTTAATGAAACGTGCCGATGGAGAATATTGGAAAATTGATGGTGAAAATCCATCCTAAAGGAAAATAAAGATGAACACAATAACAATTAAAGATGATGAATTATTGAATTTCATGAAGTCACTGGCAGATGCCGAGCGATTGAAAATCGCTGGGTTGTTGAGTCTGGAAGCCTTATCACCCACGCAGGTTGCTGACCGGCTGGAAATGAAACCTGCCGAAGTGCAACACCACCTGGATGAGCTCACAGCAGCCNGCCTGGCTCATAAGGAAGGCAGCTTATACCGTCTGGATAACCAGGCGCTGGAAAAGCTCACCCGACAGGTGCTGGCTCAATCTCGCCCTCCTGCGCCCGAATACGAAGGTGATGAATTTGAGGTCAAGACTTTACGCGCTTATATCTCACCGGACGGGACTTTGAAAGCCATCCCCACTCAGCATAAGAAGTTGATGGTTGTCCTGAACCACCTGGTAATGAATTTTGAACCAGGAATGAAATATCCGGAAAGCCAGGTCAATCAAATCTTGCGTCGTTTCCACGAAGATACTGCCGCGTTACGTAGATACATGGTGGACAACAAGCTGCTGAGTCGTGACAAAGGTATCTATTGGAGAACAGACGAGCCGCGCTGAGAAATTGAGATTTTCTCATTTGTAAATACCGTACAGCCTGAGTGGCTGTACGGTATTATTTTAAAGGGATGAATTGTTATTTTCCAGAAAGGCAGTCGTTTGTGATAAGCTGTACATCAAATGGAGATGTATAGCGAGAAAAATAGCTATAAGAAGGCAATAAAGGCAGATCTGCTCCAAAATAATGGTCAAAAACCAGGCGAAAGTCATTAACGGGAGAGAATTGTGATGATAGTGATTGATCATATCCAGGCAGGTAAAAAGCACTCAAATTTGCCATCCGCCCAGCGTTTGATACCAGCCCCGGACCCGTATCACCTTGCACAATAATAATGGGTTTCGGATCGCTAGCTTCGATAATATGCTTCAGGATTGGTAAAAGCTGGCTATTCGTAAAATCCAACTGGTCACGATAGGCCTGGTTGTATTGCTCAGAATCCATAGCTTCCGGGTAATCTATCGAGCTACCATCGGCAGTAAAAACGAATGGCTCATGCGTGGTAAGGATATGAGCAAATACAAATTTCGGTCCAGAGATTTCTTCTGGGATGGTTCTCAACTTTTCGAAATCAAAAAGGATCTGCTCCCGCTTGGTATCCAATGGCTGGCTTGTATCGGGGACGAGGAATGAGGGCAGTATTTTTGCGAAGTCGATCAGCGCCTGGCCGGCTGTGGATTTTAACAGCAGCACCTCAAAGTTATTCATCCTCCCTAACTGGGTTTGATCTCCACTTTTGGGAGATAGATAATGATCTGCATAATAGAATTCGGAGAAGTGAAATCCGGTCTCAAAGGCTACCAATTTGTAACCTAAAGATCTGAATGCTTGCATAACACCGTTATCTTTAATCAATTGACGTAAGACGGATGTATCTTTCGTCGAGGGATCAAATTTACCCAATGCATCCAAATAATTCATATCAAGAATTGAAGTCAAAACCATTTCAGTTTGGCTATAGTTGGATTGGCTACAATCAACCACTTGAAAGCCAAGCTGCTTTAATTCATTAATGAATGTGGAGTTATCGTAATTATAGGCTTTATCCAGCCAATCCTGACGGGCATACATATCCAGGACGATAAAATAAACATCAGGAGGAGATTGACCTT
>JGI11641J44799_10000470_pt1 | contig 12171 bp, 11 predicted proteins | sample WetSurSiteA1Bulk_FD_44799 | JGI IMG/M metagenome (IMG submission 44799) | reverse complement strand
TTTTCCGATAAACTGCTCACATCGCTCGACAGTGACGCAGAAAAGCCGGTGCATGAAACATTATCAAACAGAGAATATCAGGTGATGAGAATGATCGCTTCAGGGAAAACCATTTCAGATATTGCCGATGAACTGTTCCTGAGCGTCAAGACTGTCAGCACCTACCGTTCCCGCATTTTGGAGAAAATGAATCTTAAAAATAATGCGGAAATAATGCACTATGCAGTGAGGAACGACCTCATCGAATAAGCATGTCATAATACAATGTAAGAAATTGTCCTACAAAAAAATATCCTTATTCCTACAAAAGAATCAGAATAACGCTTATACCTTTCTCTCTATGATAATGAAAAAATACAATAAATAAACAAGTTCGGAGGATAAACGTGAAATGTCTGCACCGGTAAGGGATACTGTAAAGACAAGGATACTTTTTGTGGATGATCATGATCTTTTTCGTAATACTCTGAAAAAATATATCAATGACTTGCAAGACATGACTATATCTGCCGAAGCAAACAACAGAAAAGACGCGTGTTATTTGGCGCATTCCTCTGACTTTGACCTTGTAATACTTGATATCGGAATGCAGGCACGGAACGGGCTTGGCACTATTCACGAGATAAAAAATAAAAAACCCTATCTCCCCGTTCTTATCTGTAGCCTGCTTCCTGAAGAGGTTTTTGGTCCCGCTGCTATCAGGGCAGGTGCATCCGGATATGTTATGAAAGACAAAATGCCGAACGATATTATCGATGCTATACGTCAGGTAGCAATGGGTGGAATATATTTTGGCAATGAAATGCATTAAATGACGAAAAAGGCAATAGAGTTATGATAACGAGCATTTGTTTCCTCCTCGTGTGCGCAGAGCAGAGCACTTCCAAACACCATCCGTCATGTGACAGATTGATACCCTCCTTCTGTCACAAATGTGGGTGGAATAAATTTTCCACCCATCCCCTGCCGGTGCAACCTTGAACATTGCAACAGTGAAGATAACAGTGAAATAGGTAATTTTTCCTTGCTGACAGAACGTATTACTGATGTCTTGGAGGAGGAGCTATGAAAGCATTTTCTTTTTTCAGAATTTCAGGAATCATCTTAATTTTTTTAATTTTGACGGTTTACTTTGTACATGAGGGAAAAGCAGATCAATGCACAGTGATCGCCTGGAATGACCTCGGTATGCACTGTATGGACAACGATTTCTCTGTTTTCGCGATTCTCCCCCCTTACAACACTCTGCATGCGCAGCTCATCGACAAAAAAACAGGCATACTTCTTACAGAAGGCGCAGCACTTACCTATGAAGCAACCAAGGATACGCATAAATCTATCAATACCTCAAGTTTCAAAAAGACAAATTTCTGGAACTGGGCATTCCCTATTTTTGGAGTGAATCTGATGAATGACGTCGGATTGCCAGGGAACCCTGTACAGTCAAAAAAACGGGCTACGATAGTTTATGACTCAGCTCATGGATACTGGAAGGCAGAAGGGATTCCCACTGTGCCTTATGATGATAAACTGAAACCTAATTATTATTCTATGGTAAAGATTGTCGCAAAAGATGCAAAAGGGAAAACAATTGCAACGACAAAAACGGTTCTGCCGGTGAGCGATGAGATGAACTGTTCCTTTTGTCATACATCGGAGGTCGGTGATCCGGCAGCGATGCCCTCTCATGGATGGGTGAATGATCCGAATCCCGATAAAGACTGGAAGAGGAATATTCTTTCTCTCCACGACGACAAGAATTCCGGTAATCCTCTCTATGCCGCAGCGCTTGCTGTTAATCAATTCAGCACAACAGGGTTGCTTACAACATCAGATTCAGGAAACCCAATGCTGTGCGCTGATTGTCACTCTTCAAATGCCCTTGGAAAGCCCGGTATTTCGGGCATAAAACAATTAACTACTGCAGTACATTCATGGCATGCGGTCAATGCAATGGATGACAATACAGGAATGCCACTTGATTTGACTACGGACAGAAGCGCCTGTTACTACTGTCATCCGGGTTCAACAACTCAGTGTCTCAGAGGTGTTATGGGCAAGGCAGTGACTGCCAATGGGGATCTATTACTCCAGTGTCAGAGTTGTCATGGCGCAATGTCCAGGGTAGGCGCAGAGGGAAGGGCCGGATGGGTGGATTTGCCGAGTTGTCAGAATTGTCATTACCAGTCTGATGAAACCGGAAGTTATGTGAGAGATACTTCAGTTTTTGATTCTTCGGGAAATGTAAGGCAGGCAACAAGCATATTTTCTACAGGGCCGAATCTTTATAAGATGAGTTCCGAGCATGGAGGAGTCCAGTGCGAAGCCTGTCATGGCTCAACCCATGCAGAATATCCTTCATCCGAAGCAAATGATAATGTTCAGAGCATGCTCCTTCAGAATTACCCGGGAACAGTCACAGAATGCTCTGTTTGCCATCCAAAGGATAAGCCTGTTACAAGAAGCGGCGGTCCTCATGGTATTCACACCATTGGCCAGAAGTGGGTGGATGCTCACGGAGAAGATGTAATAGGCAATATTCAATCCTGTACGGTTTGCCACGGGAAAGACTACAAGGGGACCTTTTTATCGAAGACATCGACAAAAAGAAAATTGGACGATGCCGAGGGACATAAGAAAACCTTCTCTTCCGGACATATCGTTAGCTGTTTCGACTGTCACAATAGTTTTCAGGCTGATTAATGTTTTCCCTAATTCAGATTATTTATAAATATTTTGATTGAACCGGGGATAGAATATTTTCACTCATTCTCGTTTTCTCCTCCCTATGAGGTTTTCGTCTTAAACCCCACATGATCTACCCCATAATGCACTCTTTCTGTAAGAAAAATACTTACAAAAATACTCTCGCAATCTTACATAAAAATCAGAGTATTACTGATACCAACTTCTTTCTTCTTCTGGTAAAAATGTCTTATCAAACAAAAAGATCATCTGACTGAACGCAGAATTATAAGTTTTGTCTATAAAGGAGCTACATCAGAAGGCGCGCAAAAAGAAAACTGAAGTCAGTATGGGAAAAACAATGCAGAAACTTATATGCGAAGGGGGCTATGATGGAAAATAGAAAATATGAACGGTTTGAAGCAAATTCCATCCCGATCAGCGGCAATCTCTTGTTTTCACAGAAGGTGAGCATTCTCGATATCAGCCTTGACGGTATTTCAGTCAATTCAGACAAAGGGATGAAAACAGGCAAAGAATGTATGTTGAAGATTAAAGCGAATGATAAGATTGTCCCTCTGAGAGTTACAGTAGTATGGTGCTCACTGAAGGAATCTATGAAAATGTTCAATGGCGACGTCGCGCCTGTTTATACCATCGGATTCCAACTGAACAATGGCGGTGCAGAAATGAAGGAAATTATTGAATCCCTTTGTTTAGCAGAAGCAGCGCTGTAAATAATGAGCCCGATTCAGACTCTTATTCACAATTAATGTAAGAAAAACGCCTACAATAATAATCCCTCAATCTTACATAAAAATCAGACAGAAACGGATATTTTATTCTCTTTCCCCGGTGTAAGCTTAAAACAGAATCCTACTAACAATAAACAAGGAGGAATCATGGGTTATTCACAAGTAGCTTTGGAAGACAAGATCCTGCAGATGTATCCGGTTATCCTGGACCAGGGAATCAGACCGCTGTTGCGGTTTGATGAAGAGAAGGGTGCCTGGTATGTAAAACTCAAGAAGAACGGCAAGGAAGCCACAGTATGTCTGGTCAAGGAAGATGCTGACGCCTGTATGGATAATACGTACTGCAAGAGTTTTGGAGAAGAAGTAGCCAAAGCATTGCAAGCGTTGACGGGCAAATAACTGCGGAGGCCCTCTTATGCGTACCCCAAAGGAGGAAGATAAGGGTTTCGAATTTATGAATTCCTCACCTTTATCTTCCTCCTTTTTTTCACAGGCGAGTATTAAGCCTGAAATGAGTTGCTTTATAAACTGTATCAATGAAAAGAGTCTGTAGGAAAAATACCTACACAAAAAAACTTAAACTCTTACAAAAAAATCAGAAAGACACGGATATTTCTCATGATTATTAAAGGTGTAACATTTAAATATCATTTCAGAATGATATCAAATAGGAGAAAGTTATGGGATATACAGAGCATACAGGGGAAGAAATAATACTCAAAAGCTGTCCGGTAAGTAAAAGTGTGGATGTTTCGAATGATTTCAATGAGGTCAGGTCCGGGGAAGCAGAAAAAAGTATTCCGATTGTTCCCGATATTGCTTCCGGGATTTGCCACGGTCTGAAGACCGCCTTTGATTATCGTATGCGCATACAGAAGGAAATTGAAGATATTTTGAAACGGCAGTCATTCAATGTCCCTGCAGGTGCATCCTCTATAGAATGGAGTAATACAGGGAAGGGGGATTAATGAGTCATTCAGAAGGTACACTGAAAGAAAAACTCCTGGAAATGTATCCTGAGATTTCAAAATATGGTGTCCAACTTGGATTACATTTCTATCGTGTGAAAAATCTCTACATTGTAACACTGCAAAAGGAAAGCCGCATATTAACGACATTTCTCAGAGAACACGATATAGACAGGTGCATGGTACTGGGCAAGCCTGATAATTTTGGCGTGCAGATAGAACAATTTCTTAGAAAAACATGTACAGATAAAGAGCAAGCTCATACCGGCACAGAGAGAAGCTTTACAACAACTGAGGTGCATCCATGATCAAACATTTTAAGGCTGTTGACGGGGAAGAATACCAGTTGCTGCAACCAAAGCAGGAAACCGCTTGTGGAGAGTTGGAACAAGGGTACGACGACTATGACCGCAAAAGCCTCATGGAGAAGGACATCCTGATGCCTTTTATCAATGAAATGAAGAGAGCCAGACTCCTGACGAAAGACGGGGAAATTGAGCTTGCAAAAAAGATGGAGAATGGACGGGGAAAAATTCTGAGTGTTCTTGCCCGCATTTCATTTAATCAGAACAACGGCATCTCGATCAGAACAGGAAACCATCATAACTCCATGATATCTGCAGGAACGTCATTCAAGCAGGAGAAGAACATATCTTTTTGCTTGAGGAATGCTTTCAACGGAGTAACTGCAGCAAATCAATCAGGAAGCGATGACAAATACGGCAAGGCAACAGCCGAAAAGATTTTCCTGATTATTGATAAAATAAAAAGTTGTATCGCCAATGCAGCCTTAACGGAAAGAGAAACAAATTCAAGGAAAAAGACACAAAAACAGGTTGAAAATCGCACAAAACGAAAAGTAAAATTTTATTTACCTATTATTACTAATAATAACATTGACTTGCAATATATACTTAATCAAATTGTTGAAGGTGAAAGGGAATTTTTGGAAGCAAGGGGAGCGATGATTCAGGCGAATTTAAGACTTGTCATCAGTGTGGCCAGACGATATATCGGCAGAGGATTGAGTCTCTCAGACCTGATCCAGGAAGGCAATGTTGGGCTCATGAAAGCTGTTGACAGATTTAACTATAAAATGGGATTTAAATTCAGCACTTATGCTGCATGGTGGATAAAACAGTCTATAACGAGAGCACTCTCAGACCAGTCAAGAACGATTAGGCTGCCGAGCCATATGGTGGAACTGTCATATAAAGTTATTGCTGCTGAAAAGATTCTTAGGCAGCAGATAGGATTCGATCCGACACCTGATGAAATAGCGAATTATTCCAATATCCCGGTTTGCAAGGTTGAGACAATACTCAGGTCTTTAAAAAATACTCTCTCCCTGGATTCATCTTTCAATGATGAAGAGGGGAACATTATGGATTTCTTAACAGACAAGCATGCACACTCTCCCCTTGATCAGGTGATCACTGCTGATTTGATGAGAAAAATTGACGGGTTATTATGCGAGCTTCCCGGGCAGCAGTCAATGATTTTAAAAAAACGGTATGGCTTCAATGGTGAAGTTCCGCATACTCTCGGAGAATTGGCCAGTGAATTTTCTGTCAGCCGTGAAAGGATCAGACAGATCGAGACAAATGCACTAAAAAAACTGAAAGGGTTATCTCAGGAGTTACTGGGGAACAAACACTGTGATTGTATATGAATGCTGCTGATGTTGTGTGATTGTGCAAGGTTTCTGACTTGGAAAATGGAGGAAACATGGAGAGATTAGACATTCAGGGGAAAAGCATCCTTCTTGATAATGAAGGATATATGGTCAATACTGAAGACTGGAACGAACAGGTTGCATGCGCTATTGCAGAAAGAGAAGGAGTCAGCGCAAAATGTCCGCTTACTCCCGAAAAAATGGGAATCCTGAAATTCATGAGACAGTATTATGATCAATTTAATGCCGTCCCGATTCCGCGGGCGGTGTGTAAAAACATACATCAGCAGAAGGACTGTGCCTACGAGGAATTTCCTGATCCGGCCATTGCATGGAAAATAGCGGGACTGCCTCAACCTTCACGTCATATAATCGCACAACTCAAGGGATTGGGAGGGGTTTCGTAATAAAACAGCCGCCGTAAATCAACTTCAGCATAATCCGAAAGATGGCAGTCCTTCTCATATTTAAAATGAGAAGGATTTTTTGTCCAGACTTCAGCAGCCTTCTTCATCACCAATAGCATTCAGACTAAAATATAATCTTATCCTTTTGTGCTACTGCGTACCCTTTAAACATTNCGTGCAATCCCTGTTTCTCAACGCCCTCTTGTAGAAATCGATTTTCTGTAATAAAATTAATGTTTCTGATATATGGATGTCCATTGAAAAGCCTGAATAGTGAAAAGGAAACCGATTCTCTGTTCCCGGATAGCGCTGATATCCCGGAACGGTTTCGTATGAACTCTCCGGTCATACAGCATGAATATCTTATCAATGGTGAATTAAAGGCATGGAACGGTGATATGCAGGAAGTCCGTTCACCGGTTCTTCTGAAAGGTTCGTCGGGATTGGCCGGGCCCATAGTCGGTTCATATCCCATGCTCACCGAAAAGGAATCAATGGAAGCGCTTGAGGCAGCAGTCTCTGCATACGATCATGGGAGAGGGTACTGGCCTTCACTCTCTGTGCAGAAAAGAATAGCATGTGTTGAAGCTTTCCTTTCACGGATGCTCCTGAAGAAAGAAGAAATCATTCATCTCTTTATGTGGGAGATCGGCAAATCATTAAAGGGATCATTGGAGGAATTCGACCGGACAGCTGACTATATCCGGAACACCTTTGATGCAGCAAGGGACATGGAACGTGTATCTTCGAAATGTGTAATAGAGCAGGGGATTATTGGGCAGATACGGAGGGCACCCTTGGGTGTTGTTCTCTGTATGGGGCCTTATAACTATCCGTTGAACGAAACCCTGTCGACACTCATTCCGGCGCTGATTATGGGAAATACCGCCGTTATTAAACCTCCAAAGCTGGGAGTTCTTCTTCACTCCCCGCTGCTCGCTGCATTTCAGACTTCTTTCCCTCCCGGTGTAGTGAATATCGTATACGGTGAGGGGAAACAAATCGTTCCTCCGATGCTGCGTTCAGGTCAGGTTGACATACTGGCATTCATCGGCTCCAGCAGAGTTTCTGAAATATTGAAAAGCCTGCACCCAAAGCCTCACAGGCTCCGTTCGGTACTGGGACTGGAGGCAAAAAATCCGGGGATTATTCTCCAAGATGCGGATATGGAGCTTGCAATAAGAGAATGTGTTTATGGGAGCCTTTCCTTTAATGGACAGCGTTGCACCGCCCTGAAAATTCTGTTTTTGCATTCTCGGTTGGTTACTGCATTTCTGCAGGGCTTTACAGAAATGATTGATCGCCTGAAATGCGGTTTGCCATGGGAGGAGGGCGTTGAAATCACTCCTCTCCCCGAAATGGGCAGGATAGAATTTTTAAACGGACTCATTGAAGATGCAAAAAATAATGGTGCCAGCATCATAAACAGATCGGGTGGCATTGTGAACGGGACCTTGTTTCACCCGACCTTGCTCTATCCTGTCAATGAAACTATGAGGATTTATCATGAAGAACAGTTCGGGCCTGTAGTTCCGGTTGTGCCTTTTGATGACATTGAAATACCCATCCGGTATATCATTCAATCGAGCTACGGTCAGCAGGTGAGTATTTTCGGAAAAGACCATGACGTTATTGGCAGGCTGGTCGATATCCTTATAAATCAGGTGTGCCGTGTCAACATAAACTGCATGTGCCAGCGCGGCCCCGATATATTTCCCTTTGCTGGAAGGAAAGATTCCGGAGAGGAAACACTTTCAGTATCTGATGCATTAAAAGTATTCTCCATGCGGACTATTGTTGCCACAAAGGATATTCATGGAAACCGAAAGATAATGAAAAGTATTCTCAGTGGGCGTCGGGGTTAAGACATTAGAGATCCCCGGTTGCATACTGCAAACGGAATTTAGAGAGAACTGCATCGTACACAGCGTTGTAATAGTTACTGTAGCTTTTCACGCGAAGCGTTTCTGCATCAAGCACTTCCGTGTTCGTGCCAATACCTTCACGGTAGCGGACCTTTGCAACCTTCAGATTTTCCTCTGCCTGAGATATTGCTTCACGGGTAACTTTTATGCGGCTGAGCGTCTCATCAAGGTCGAGAAATGCCTGACGCACCTGAAGAGCAATAAGTGAAGAGAGGTCTTCCCTGAGGTTGCCCAGTGACTCTGACTTTATCAGGAGCGCTGAGGCATTATGGCGTGATACGCCGCCATCAAAGAGTTCCCATCTCAGGCCGAGCACTGCCGACCAGAGACCTTCATACACCATATATTTGTTTTGCTTATAGTTGTAATCACCGGTAAGCGCAACCTGGGGCCATGACGACGAACGGACGCCGGTAGCCTGAAACCGGAGTGACTGTGACTGCTCGGCAAGGGATGCAAGTTCAGGCCTTTTTTCAAGAGCACGGGAGGTAAGTTCCTCCAGAGGGGTTTTTACCGGTTCGGCAGTGAGATCAGCAAGTGTGACTTCACCATCAAGCGGTCGTCCGGTCAGTCTGTTATAGGAAGCCCCTGCAATATTAAGATTGTTGGCTACCTGTATTGAACGCTGCCGGGCGTCTGCCAATTCTACCTGAGCTGCAAGGAGATCATTTTTCGTAATCATTCCCTGGTCATAAAAATTAGAGACATCCTGTATATATGATTCAAGACTGTTTACATTGCTCTCGGCAACTTCAACAAAATGCTTTGCGCGTAAAACTGCAATATATGCTTCTGCCACGCTAAGCTTGAGATCAAGGGTTGTTTTTATTTCATCCTTTGTTGCAGCATTCAGCCCGGAACCCGCTGCGTTGATAGTACTGCTTATACGGCCACTGGTATAAATCGGCACCGACAAAGAAGTTTTGTACGCAAAACTTTTATCCTCGGCCAAAGGCAGCTCGCTGAAAGGCATAAGAGGGTTGTTGATAGATGCGGCTGGTTCATGGTTCAGCACAGAATAGCTGCTGTCGATACTGAGGGATGGAAATCGTGCGGCCTTCGATGCGTCAAGAATTTTTGCAGCATACTCTACATTTTTTCGCGCAGCGAGAAGACGGTTGTCTGTAGAAAGGGCTCTGTTCCATGCGTCTTCAATCGTCTCTGCAAAACTGAAAAGAGGAAATAAAAACAGAGAACAGATGATTAGTATTTGCCCATAATATCTCTTCATTCTTAGTCCTTAATAAACAATGGTATAATCATTATAGCAGTTCTTGAGCCTGAAAATTAAAGAGATTTCCATGCAAAGCAGGAAGAAAATAAAGACGCAAAATCAGATAGTGAGCCCAGAAATGGATCCGGTGAAAAAAGGTTCAGAAGCTGATTTTCTGCAGGCTATCAGTGCATTCAGAAAACAGCAGCAGGAATCGGATGCCTTGCTTGAAGGTGTCCGTGCAGTCCTCGAATCTCTTAACTTCCATGATGCTGCCGCTTCAATTTTTCAATCATGCAAAAAGATTATCCGCGCTGAAGCAGGCTATATAGCGCTGGTGAGCGAGGACGGCGAGCAGAATGAAATTACCTATCTGGATGGCGGAAATTTACCGTGCAATGTTGACCCCGATCACCCTATGCCGATACGCGGGTTAAGGGGAGTGGTCTGCAAGAGCGGAAAACCGTCTTACGAAAACGATTTCCAGAACACCGAATTCAATCGGTTCATCCCGGAAGGGCATGCAGCGCTCACGAATGTGCTTATGGCTCCTTTGTGCATCAGGGGAAAAGTTGTCGGGTTGCTTGGACTTGCAAATAAACAGAACGGGTTCACCGATGATGATCTGCGGATTGCTTCAGCGTTTGGAGAACTTACCGCTATCGCTCTGGTCAATAAAAAAACTGAAGAGTTTCTGAAGAATGCGCATGATGAAATGGAAAAACGTATAGGAGAAAGAACAGAGGAGCTGATAACTACCAACAAAGCGCTTGTAGAGAGTGAACGAAAATACCGGATGCTTGTTGAGCAGGCGTCGGACGGCATATTCATCCTCGACAGGGAAGGCAAAATCAATGAAGTTAATTCGACTGCGTGCCAGATGCTGGGATATACGAGAGACGAGATCATCCGGCTCCTCGTTCATGACCTTATACCAAAAGAAGATCTGAAATTAACACCTTTAAAAATTGAAGAAGTTATGGCAGGAGATAAGGTTGTAATTCAAAGACGATTCCGTCGCAAGAACGGGTCTCTTCTCTCTGTTGAGGTGAGCGCAAAGAAAATCGACCAGGAAAGGCTTCAGACAATCGTTCGTGATCTAACCGACAGGAAAAAAGCAGAAGAGGCCCTCCGTTTGAGCGATGAACGACTTGCTGAAGCCCAAAAAATTGCCCGTCTGGGCAATTGGGACTGGAATATTCTGACAAATGAATTATACTGGTCTTCTGAAGTCTATCACATTTTTTCTTTATCGCAAAAGCAGGTCGCTCCAACTTACGATATGTTCCTCAATTCAATACATTCCGACGACAGAGAGTTTGTGAAAAAATCAGTCAGCGAAGCTCTCTACGGCGCTCCTTACGGCATCGATCACAGAATCGTTCATCCTGACGGGAAGGTCCGCTATGTGCATGAACAGGGGAAGGTAACGTTTGGCGAAAGCGGTGAACCGGTGCGCATGATCGGTACGGTACAGGATATTACTGAACGGAAAGAGGCAGAAAAAGCTCTCCAGGATTCCAAAGCAAAGTATCAGGCGATTGTTGAAGGTTTTGACGGATTCATCTATATCTGTTCAGAGTACAACTCTATCGAGTTCATGAACGACCTTTTGATGGAGAAAGTGGGATACAATGCAGTCGGCGAAAAATGTTATAAGGCTCTTTACGGGTTCGAGAATATCTGTCCCTGGTGTCAGCACCAGAGGAGGATCACTGAAAAGATAGTACGTGGTGAAATGAATAACCCGGACAATAACCGCTGGTATTATGTGGTCAGCACACCAATTCAAAATCAGGACGGAACTAAATCGAATATGATGATGCTTCAGGATATTACTGATAAAAAGAACAATGAACTCCGGTTAATCCAGAGTGAAAAGCTTGCGGCTCTTGGACAAATGGCTTCAGGAATTGCCCATGAAATCAATAATCCGCTGGCAACAATTTCAGCCTGTACAGAAGGCCTTCTCAACCGCTTGAAAAAGGGGAATATAGAGAAGGATCTTTTCGAGAACTATCTGCAGATCATCAATGAGGAAGTAGTGCGGAGCAAAGGTATCACTACCAACATGCTCTCCTTTGTACGCAAAACCGGCTCAGAAAAGAATGATATTGACATCAACGAGGTGCTGGAGAGAACGCTCGAACTGATCGGCTTTCAGGGCAGACTGAAAAATGTTGAGGTTGTCAGAAACTATTCAGGCAGGCTTTTGGTCAGAGTGAACGAAGGAGAAATACGTCAGGTGCTTCTTTCTCTTGTTGTGAATGCCCTCGATGCCATGGATGACAAGGGGACACTGATACTTGAAACAGGAAAGGAAAATCAGGCAGTTTTTATAATAATCACCGATACCGGTCCCGGTATCCCAACAGAATTCGTGAGCAAGATATTTGATCCGTTTTTCACGACGCGTTCAGGGAGAGGGGGCACAGGGCTTGGTCTGTCTATCGCTAAAAAAATTATAGACGATTCTCATGGCTCCCTAGATGTTCTTACACAGCAAGGACGGGGCGTAACCTTTAAAATCATTCTTCCTCTCT
>JGI11641J44799_10000469_pt1 | contig 12179 bp, 8 predicted proteins | sample WetSurSiteA1Bulk_FD_44799 | JGI IMG/M metagenome (IMG submission 44799) | reverse complement strand
CTGACCAGACCTGCTGTGGAAGCCGGTGAAAAGCTTGGCTTTCTTCCGGGGGACGTCAAACAAAAGCTGGATCCTTATTTACAACCCTTGTACGATGCACTTCACGATATGATCCCGTTTAAAAAACTCGAGGTCTATATTGAGGAAGGCATTATCGAAATTGCACCACTGGCTTTTATGCGGGGTCGTACACTTGGTGATGCCGTGGTTATTCTCGATGAAGGTCAGAACACAACCATCAGCCAGCTGAAGATGTTTCTGACGCGGATGGGGAAAAATGCCAAATTTATCGTTACGGGCGACATTACGCAGATTGACCTGCCTGAAAGACAACAATCGGGACTTTTGAAAGCACTTGAAATATTGAAGGATATTAAGGGCATATCGGTTATCCGGTTTGATAAAGGCGATATTGTGCGCCACAGGTTGGTTAAGCATATTGTGAATGCATATGAAAATAAGTAACGAGTTTGTGTAAATTTGCAGTTTATTATGCTTCATTTGTATTAATCAAATTATACCCTATGAGCCAGGCAATTACAAAAACGAGTTTCAGTTTCCCCCGGCAAAAGAACCTTTATGTGGGAAAAGTGCGGGATGTATACAATATCGACGGGAAATATCTGGTCATGGTCGTTACTGACCGGATCTCGGCTTTTGATGTGGTATTACCCAGGGGCATCCCTTACAAAGGTCAGGTTCTGAATCAGATTGCTTCAAAGTTTCTGGATGCAACTTCCGATATCGTACCTAACTGGAAGATCTCCAGTCCTGACCCCATGGTTACTATCGGACATATGGCATCACCCTATAAGGTCGAAATGGTGATTCGCGGATACCTTACAGGACATGCCTGGCGGGAGTATAAAGCCGGGAAACGCACACTAAGCGGGGTACCCATGCCCAACGGCATGGTTGAAAACCAGAAGTTCCCGGAACCCATTATCACCCCGACAACCAAAGCTGATGCCGGACATGACCTGGATATTTCAAGGGAAGAGATCATAAGCTCCGGACTGGTTGCAGAAAAGGAATACCAATTGCTCGAACTGTATACCCGTAAATTGTTTGAGAAAGGAACCGGGATTGCTGCTTCGAAAGGATTAATCCTGGTTGATACCAAATATGAATTTGGTAAAAAGGACGGGAAGATCTATCTGATTGATGAAATCAATACCCCCGATTCATCGCGCTATTTCTATGCAAACGGATATGAGGAAAGGCTTCGGAAAGGTGAATCCCAAAAACAGCTGTCCAAGGAGTTCGTTCGACAGTGGCTGATAGAAAACAATTTTCAGGGCAAAGAAGGTCAGGTTGTACCGGAAATGCCCGATTCATTTGTTGAGCAGATCTCCGAACGGTATATCGAATTATACGAAAATATCGTTGGCGAAAGATTTGAAAGATCCGATACATCAAACGTTCAGAACAGGATAGAACAGAATATCAGAAAGGCACTGGAAACATTAAAGTAAAGCCAGTCGCATACTTTGTGAAAGCCCAAAGGAAATTATTTTGTGACCGTTACCTGCTGCCCGGTATATTTAATGGTCATTGCCGGTTTTTTATCTGGTGAATAACCTGTCGGCTTTTCTTTTGTTACCCATACTACCTGGAATGTCCTTTCTTCCAGCATTCCCGGAAACTCACCTTTCCGGGCGCCTATGGTCAGTTCGCCTGTTGAATCACGGTACGAAAGAGGAATGGTGGCGTACTCTCCTTTTTCATAGTTATAGTTAACGCCTTCATCCTCATAAAGTGTAAAATCGGCATCAGCCCCGGTATAAACATACAGAACGATCGGATCAGCAGGTTTCTCGAGCGTGTATTCAATTTCCGGCCCTACAGGAATGATAGACCCTGCTTTTACGAAAAGCGGCATTCTTTCATAGGGTGCCTGAACCCTTTTGTTCTGGCCTCCTGATGTAAATTCACCGGTGTAAAAATCGAACCATCCGCCACCTTGGGGGAAGTAAACTCCACGTTCGCGGGCCTTATAAACTGTGACCGGGCAAACCATCAGGGACGGTCCGAACATGTACTGGTCACCTATGTTGTACACACCGGAATCTTCTGTAAAATCCATCGCCAGACCACGCATAATGGTGTAGTCATTGAGCCATACCATTCCCGTTAGCGTGTATATGTAAGGCATTAACCTGTAACGGAGCAGGTCATAATAAACGATGCTTTTATAAGCCGGATGGTCCCTGGGAGCCAGGTTGAACACCTCCCTGTAAGGAAACTGACCATGTGTCCGGTATAAAGGGGCGAATGCACCAAATTGCGTCCACCGGACATTCAATTCGCGCCATTCATCCAAATCAGCGCTGCCTTCTTTGGCATTAACATAGCGGCTTTCAACACAAAAACCACCAATATCCATCGTCCAGTATGGATTCCCCGACAAGCTGTAGTTAATGCCGGCGGGTATTTGGGCTCTCATATCCTCCCATCGTGTGGCGATATCGCCGCTCCAGGTTGCAGCCGCATATCGCTGCAAACCGGCAAAACCTGAACGCGTGAGCAGGAACACCCGCTGATCGGGATATGATGCTCTGGAACCCTCATAAATTCCCCTGGCATTCAGCAATGCATAGGCATTGAAGTATTTTGTGGAAGGACCCAATGCTGTGGGATTCATCAGCTCTTTCCTGTACTCGATGCTTGCATTCGAAAGAATATCAGGTTCCGAAGCATCCATCCACCAGGCATCTATTCCGAGGCTGCCGAGATGTTCATTCATTTGCTTCCAGAACAATGACCTGGCATCACTGTTATAGGCATCATAAAATGATCCGACATAACCTTTTCCAACCCAGTCACGAATACTGTCTTTGGTGGCCCGAAGATACATGGCCCCGGTTTTTTCCATCTCTTTATAGTGATCGGTGGTGTGGTAAAACTTCGGCCAGACGGAGATCATAAGATGAGCGTTCAATTTATGAACCGAGTCAATCATCTCCCTTGGATCCGGGAACCGGGCAGTATCGAATTCATGGCTGCCCCAGTTATCCTCACGCCAGTAAAACCAGTCAAGCACAATGTTATCAATGGGTATTTTCCGGGTACGGAATTCCTGCACCGTTGATAGCAATTCGTCCTGTGTTTTATAGCGTTCCCGGCTTTGCCAGTATCCCATAGCCCATATCGGCATAACCTGAGCCTTACCCGTAAGCTGACGGTATCCTCTGATTACCTGGTCCATGTCATTGCCCCTGATAAAATAATAGTCGATCTGATCTCCCATCTCCGACCAGAATGACAATTTGTTTTGCTGTTCAGTATCAACCGGACTGTGAACGCGCAGACCAATATAGGATATGCCTCCGTCGGGTTTCCATTCCAGCATGATGGAGTGCTTTTCTCCCTGTTTCATGTCAATACTGAACTTAGCCAGGTTAGGATTCCAGGCAGTTCGCCATTTGTCGGTCATAAGCACGCCGTCGATCCATATCTTCGTATAGCCAGCGTAATACAACCCGAAATTATATATTCCGGTTTGGGGCGCCTCCAGCTGACCCTCCCAGGTGATCGTAGATCCGTAGAATGGAAATTTCTGCGGAAAATTCTTTACCGTCTCCAGGTTTTCATAGCTAATTCCCTTTTCCTGCCTTCTCATAAAGACTTTGCCGGTATCTGTGTTTTCATAATAGGTGGCTGTCAATCCGCCTTCTTTTCCATCGGAATCATAAAGCTTAAAAATGGAAAGCTGGCTGAAATCCCGGTCATCGCCAAAACGGGTCAGGGAATAATTGTCCCACAGAATGCCATAATTCCTGGTGGATACAATAAAGGGAATGGACACTTTGGTGTTGTACTGGAAGAGTACCTCGTTCTTGCCTTTGTAATTGATCTCCTCCGACTGGTGTTGTCCCAAACCATATAAAGCCTCGTTTTCGGGAGATGCAAAAACCTGCCTCATCGAATATCCATGCGTATCATCCACCGTGATATCAGAAAAAATCCTGCTATTAACATCCTCTTTCAGGATCAGATGGTTAAGGCTATCATAAAAAGCGATGTTGCCAGTTATCAGTGAAATGGCAGCCTTTGTCGTTCTGGTGGTGATGTACACACTATCCTGACTTTCACGCAATGTCCACCTGTTACTTTTTTCTTTCATGATAACCGAAATACTTTCCTGATCAGTGAAATTCCCGGAAGGCGTAGCTGTTATCCGGAATATATCATCGGAGAATACCTGGATCCTCACCAAATGTGATGTTCTGGTATCAGCAGGTTTCAAATGGATGACCAGCCCATCCCCGAGGACTTCATAACGTTCTTCTTTACAGGATAAAAGCAGCAGTACGGCTGCACTGACAAGTAATAAACAGTAATTTTTCATATGAAGAGGTTATTTTATCATGCGAAAAAGCTTGGATTTATCAATACACCTCCACATTTGAAATCACCGGGCAGGCTTTTGACGCTTTTATGTTTATTCTGAGCCTGGAGGTCTCAGCCGGTGCAATCCTGAGAATCCTTTTATAACCGATGGTAGTACCCTCTGAAACTTTAATCCAGCGTTTTTCCCTGAGGATTTCGATATCAAAGGACTTTACCCGTTGCCCAAGTGGAATGAATTCCTGTAACACAACATACTTAACCATGTGCATATTTCCCAGATCGATCTCCAGGGAACTTGAGGTAATACCATCATCTGTTGCCCAATATGTATCTTTATTTCCGTCAGTAACCTGATGTGCACCGAATCTGGATGATTTTCCGCGGAATGTGCTGGCTTTGGCTTTCGCATTTTCAGCCAGATTCATTTTAAACTCACGGTCCAGGATTTCCCTGAAGCCCTGCAGTGACCGGATATCATTTTCGTGAATCAGACCACGGCGGTCAGGCGGGACATTCAACAAAAGTACTGCTCCCCGGCCAACCGAGGTAAGATATATATCAAAGAGCTGATCAGAAGTCTTTACCCTGTAGTTTTCCTTTTCATGATAGAACCATCCTGGCCGGATGGATACATCCGCTTCCGCAGGGATCCATTGTGTACCGTCTTCCGAGCCCTGGTTCAGAAGCTTTTCAATGCCGGGTTTGCCTGCAAAAAGAGTGTCAGGCGTTATGCACGACCAGTTGGTTTCACCGGCAATACCTTGTTCATTGCCCACCCAACGCACACCCGGACCGGCATCGCTGAAAAAAATAACATCCGGCTGGAGCCCTCGGATTAACGCCAGGGTTTCTGACCAGTGGTAATACTTGCTGCCATCGATTGCCCTTCGCTCATTGGCCCCTCCGTAGTAACCCGTGCCACCATTGGCGCCATCAAACCACATCTCAAATACCGGTCCGTATCCGGTAAAGAGCTCCTTCAGCTGGTTCCTGTAATATTCAATATATTCGGGTTTGCCATACATGGCATGATTTCTGTCCCATGGTGAAACATAAATGCCGAATTTTAAACCACTCTTACGGCATGCTTCCGATACTGACCTGACCAGGTCCCCTTTGCCATCGAGGTAAGGGCTGTTGCTGACCGAATGTTGCGTATAGGCGCTGGGCCAAAGACAGAACCCGTCGTGGTGCTTGCAGGTAAGTATGATGCCTTTGAAACCTGCATGTTGCAACGTGGAGACCCATTGCGACGGATTCGCCTCTGACGGGTTAAAGAGTAAAGTGGACTCACTTCCCATGCCCCATTCAAGATCTGTAAAGGTATTGATCGTAAAATGGATAAAAGCATTCATTTCCATTTCATGCCAGGCCAGCTGTGCCTGCGATGGCACCGGATAAACCGGGGCAGGAGGGAGTACTTCAGCGGGTTTGAATGGAATCAAGGCAAAAGCAAGCGCCATTAAGCAGCCCGTGATAATCCGATTCATGACGAGATTTTATATAAAGATACAAAACCTGTTCAGAATCAAAAGATGTAAAAATAAAAATGCCGGCACTTCTGTAGAAGACCGGCATAATCTGCATTCATTTCTGCGTTATTTGACCGACAATCCAGCCTGAACTCAGCACAACAGGATAGCCGAATGTCCTGCTGTTTGAAATGCCTGTGTTCAGTGTTTCAAGTCCACCCATTGCTAATCCCATAAGTGCCCTGTTTTCCTTGCCGGTTTTTACCCGGTAAGGCTTTTCTACATGGGGAATGACATCCCTCAGGGCCCAGAAACCAGAGCCTTCACCGGTCACCTGAACAGTCCTGGCCTGTAAGGCATAGATACGGAAGACAGCCTTATTGCCCGGCATCACCTCTGCGGAGATCAGGGCATCATTATTGATTCAACGCTTTACGGATGGCCTCTTCCAACAGAGGTTCCATTACCTTATAGCCCGCCAGGTTGGGATGCACGCCATCGTACGTAAACTCCTTCTTCAAAGCATGCCGTTCATCAGCCATGGGGGTAAAGTAATCCAGGTAGATGCACTTGTGGGTATCGGCATAGCTTTTGATCCAGACATTTAGCTGCACCACCTTCTCAGCTGGTTCAAGCCCGGGATTCCAGGGGAAATCATAGGCCGGCAGCACAGAGGATAAAACCACCCTGATGCCATTGGCCCGGGCAAGTTCCACCATTGAAGTCAGGTTATCCTGGATCATTTTCAAACTACTGGGCCCTGTATTGCCGGCAATATCATTGATGCCGGCAAGGATTACGACAACAGCCGGTTTCAGTTCTATTACATCGGGCCTGAATCTGACAAGCATCTGGGGAGTGGTTTGGCCGCTGATGCCCCGGTTCACGTAAGGCTTACCTGTAAAGAATCCGGGATCTGTCATACTCCAACCTTCCGTAATAGAGTTACCCATCAAAACGATCCTGCTGACATCCGGAGCGGCAATGCCAATCTTCTCGTTATCTTCGTGAAAGCGCGCCAGATTAGCCCAGTCTTTGTGAAAACGTTCATCTTCCGCTTTTTTCCATGCATCCAACTGTTCCTGAGTAGGCTTTTCCTGATTGTTCTGCGCTTTCATGGTAAGAAATCCGCAAATAGTCAACATGAGAAGGGTGGTAAATATTTTAGCATTCATATGTATTTGGTTTATCCGACAAGGATATAAATTTATGAAATGAAATGCAAACTCAGCATTTACCAGGTTGTGGTCTTATTTAAACAACAGCGGCGCAAATTCCGAAAGGTAAATCCTCCAATTGGCCCAGGTATGACCTCCTGTACTTTCGCGATAGGTATATTTGAAGTTGTGTTTATCCAGGGTTTCCCGCAGTTTAATTACGCTCTGGTAAACAAAATCATCAACCCCGCAGCCAATCCAGTACAATTTGTAACCACTGTTTTTCAATGCCTCAATCTTGGTATCCCGTTCCTGTTCGAGTTTAGCAGCGTCTTCATTCTGGGTACCGAAATTCATGATGCCCATGCTGTAAACCCCAATATAACCGAACATGCCCGGATTATTGTTTGTAATCGTCTGGGTATGACCACCACCCATCGAAAGTCCGGCAATGGCCCGGTGGTCTCTGTCGGTAAGGGTCCTGTACCTCGTTTCAATAAAAGGAACAACATCCCTGACAAGATTCTCTTCGAACTTCCCGGCATATTTCATATAATCGGCCATAGTCATCCGGGTCTGCGAAGGCGGCACCGGAATATCATTTTGTGCTCCCGCCTGGTTGGCATTTCCATTGGTCATGACAACGATCATGGGTGTGGCCTTACCTTGTGCGATCAGATTATCCATGATCTGAACGGCGCGTCCCATCGTTGTCCACGCATCCTCGTCACCACCGGCACCGTGCAGCAGATAAAATACCGGGTATTTCTCCGTTCCGTTTTCATATCCTGCAGGAGTATATACGTATACCCTACGGGTGATGCCAAGCACTTCCGATTTATACCATTGTTTTGTCAGCGTTCCGTGAGGTACATTGTCCTTCTGCAGGTACAGGTCAGATTCTGCGCCGGGCACAATAAGGAAGCTCTCATAGCGGGTTCCGTCTCGGCGTACCTGAACATTATTGGGATCGATCATTCTTACACCGTCGACAGAGAAAGTATATCCGTATAATTCCGGTTTCAAGGGTCCGACGGTTATTGTCCACAAACCGGTATCATTCTTGGCAAGCGGTTCAGTTGTTCCGAAGCCTGGCATCCATTCACCGCTGATAACAACATTGGCGGCTTGCGGTGCCAATAATTTGAATGTTACCTTATTATCAGGTAAAAACTCGGGTGAAACGATTATACTGGGCATGCGGAAAACAGGCCGTGCTGGTGGAACGACAGGTTTCGCAGCTTCCTGCGTTATGCCCGGCAGTATACTTGCAACACACAGCAATACAGATACAATACTTTTAACTAATTTACTCCTCTTGACTTTCATGATTTTATCTCCTTTGTTTAGATGGTTATAACAAAGCCAACCGCAGCAATTAACCACGGCTGACTGTATTTCAAATGTCATATTGCCGGAAGTGTTTTTCTGGCTTCACGATCCGGGTCATTCTTTACTACGCTTACGTCATCCAGAATCATGGTCTCGCCGTTGGCCGTGCTGTATTTTGGCCATTGCGGCAGTCCACCGCCATTCGGATCACCCGTCTTCATAAATTGCAGCAGGGCTCCCGACATCTGGTCCGACAGTATCCTCGGCCTTGAACCTCCGCCTGTGTGCGTCAGCATCAGATCTGTATTGTAAAACCAGAAACAGATATCCGAACAATGAAAGGCCCGCATACGGTTGTCGAACAAAGGGGGTTGCCAGCTGAACCATGCCAGGTAAACCGGTGGCGCCTGTTTAGATTTAGCGTCAGCCAGGGCAATTGTGCTCTGGCGGTTACCCATGAGCATTGACCAGATCTCAACCGGCTTTTTATCAGGAAAGGCTTTGGCATAGGCATCTACCACTTCACCTGCTTTGTCGCCATATCCTGCACCAAATCCTGCCCTTTCCTTCACTTTTTGTTTTACTTCATCGAATGTAATGTTCTCCAAGGCAGCATCCGTTCGACTGGGTGACATTTCATTCAGGGTTGAGCAGATGACCATTGGAACCTCTGCTGCTGAGGGCGAGGCATCGGGATAGTAGGGATGCTGTGGCAGGTAAAAACCATCGACAACCGGGCTGAATCCCATGCGCATCCCAGCAGGGGGTGCGGATTCACCGGAAAGCCGGTCGGCTGCCTTATTAGCCAGGGCATAATATTCCTGCCAGGGCAGTTGCTGGAGCTTTTCAATCTGACCGGCATTAAGACCTGCTTCCTTGAGGATATAGGTTCCCAGTTTTTCAGAGTATGCTTTGTCTCCCGATCTTATACCGGCTCCGCTTAGTACAACGGCTTTGTGAAATAATCCTTTCGCTGAGGGCATTGCCGTGAGCGTGGTGACTTTGGCACCGCCACCCGATTGTCCCATGATGGTAACATTGCCCGGATCGCCTCCAAAACTGGCAATATTATCCCTGACCCATTCCAGGGCAGCTACCAGGTCGAGCATACCTACATTTCCCGATGCGGCATATTTTTCGCCACCCACACCGGCCAGGTTTGTAAAGCCCAAAGGGCCCAACCTGTGGTTCACGGAACAGAAAACCACATCACCCCGACGGCTGATGTTTTCACCATTGTATCCGTCCTGTTCAATGCCATTGCCATTTGTAAATCCGCCACCATGAAGCCAGACCATTACAGGTCTTTTTTTCCCGTCATTGATGGCAGGTGTAAAAACATTGAGCCTGAGGCAATCCTCGCTTACATCGTCATAATTCCAATGATCAGCGAATGACTGGTAAGCATTCGCATAGCGTTTCTCCATGATCTGTGGAGCAGAATTACCCCACCATACGGCCGGAAACACATCCGTCCAGGGTGCGGGTTTTTGCGGTGGCAGGAACCGGTTACTTCCGGATGTATCTGCACCATATGGAATCCCGAGAAAATAGTAAATTCCCCTCAGCTGGTAACCTTTAACCTTACCATATTGGGTATCGGCCAGGGCAATGTTGTCGCCGATGAATAGTACCTGGCCATCCTCTTGATCTTTTTTTCTATCCGTTGTGGCGCAGGAAGCCAGCGAGACCGCGGTTGTCCCAAGGGTAAATCCGGCAGCGCCGGCCCCCATGGTTTTAAAGAACTTTCTTCGTGTTGATTTCATTTTATTATGTTTTAATGTTAGAAACAGCGTTTAAAATGGATTTTCGTACCTGTAAAATATCACTATTCTTCTTCCCGGAAAATCTCCGGCAAAAGGGTATCCAGGCTCAATTGCCAGAATATCCAGTCGTGTCCGCCATCAGCCTCCCAATAATCATACTGAATACCATAGGTATCGAGCAGATCCAGGGTGGCCTGAAAATGAGAACCATAGAACAAAAAATCCTGTTTGCCAATACTAAAGGTGAACTTCTTGATATTGTTGATCTCAGGATTATTCAGCATTGCGTCGTATACGCCGGTTTCGATCTCTGTCCTGGCAGCGTCCATGTAACCGGTGCTCATCGGGTATACATAGTCAAATAGCTCAGGGTAAAACAGGGCAAGGTTCAGGGTTTGCATACCCCCGGCAGAAAGCCCTCCTACTGCCCGGTGTCTTCTTTCGGTTGAAACATGGTAATGGCTTTCGATATAGGGAATGATATCAACAACCATTTCTCTCACAAAGGCATCACCGTCAGGGCCAACACCGCTAAAATTGCTTCCCTGCGGCTCGCACAAAGGCATCACCACGATCATGGGACCAATAACACCGGCCTCATAGGCAGCGCTCAGCTTACCCGTTATGTGTCCGTCAACTATCCAGGAAGATTCACTTCCCCCATAACCATGAAAGAGATACAATACAGGTAATTTTACCGTAATCGTATCGTAATCCGAGGGAAGGCAAATAACCAACGGACGAGACGAATTGTCAAAGGTAGTTGAAGTGTAATGCTGATATTCAGCCTCATAATACAGGACTCCTGGATGATCATTATCAGGAAGTCCGCCATCGTCATCCTGTTTTTTACAGGATAGGAGTATTGCCGAGAGAGCCAGGACAAGCAGAAAATATGAAGGGTATTTTGTCAGACAGGGCTTCATGATTTTCGGTTTCAACAGTTAAGGTGTAAGTTTAATAACGCCGGTCGATTTCATTTTCTCGGACTCACCGACAGGTAAAGCCCAGTTGGTATCAAAGGAACCCTGACTGATCATGTTATCAGGGGTCTCCCTGAACAAAACAAAGTCTTTAAAGCTGGCAAGTCCATCAATTGCCGGATTCATAAAGGCCATTCTCATGGTCCTGTTTTGTTCGCCCTCCTTTGGTTTGACAGGTGTCCACCAAACCAGACCTGAATTGACCAGAATATAATGGTTGTTCATCGGGAAAACATACGCCAGACAATAATCATGTGCTTCAGTGTTCAGGTGTACCGGCAATTTATCTGCAAATTTCTCAATTATACTGTTGGTTTCACGGGTTCCAAACAATACAAGGTTGGAAGTCTCATAATCGCTCTGCCTGATTTCCTTATCCGAGATCACACGCGGAAACACCATGATCCGGCCCAGCATACCCCGGTCGGCTGACCAGTTGGCTGCCTGGGCAGCCTGATCACGCCTTTGCTGCAGTTCCTCGGGCGTAGGATTTCCTCCGGTCCCGTATACATAAATATGATTGCTCGCCAAAACAGCAGACATAGGTCCCTCCGCTCCCTGTTTTTTTGAATTCAGTCCTGGTGTATACTTACGATTGACCCATGTACCACTCTGCTTGGAGAAAGAGATTACACCAGGGGTTTTTACGGAAAACGTCTTGCCGTCAACTTTGATGCTGACGTTCGTTCCGGCTATGAATGAAGGATGTCCGGTAAGGTTTAAAGTAAAGCCTTCCAGGGAATTAGTGGAAATTTCAAGTGAATTCCGGGTTACGAATTTTGCATCCACCGATGCCACAACTCCTGGTGTAAGTTTATCCAGACTTACCCAGTAAGCTTTGTTATATTTGTACCAGGGTGTGCTGAATTTCACCTGTTGTGGGTACGGATCTCTTTTGAACTGGGCAAACCAGTCGAATATGAAGCCGTCCTTGTACGCATATTCCCAGCTGTTATGACCGATACCGGGATACTCGGTGTAATCCAGCAGAGCACAATTGCCTTCGAATTTCTTTTTCCAGTCCTGAGCAGTTTGGTATAAAAAATCCTTATCTCCTACGAACAGGTGTATTGGCAGGTTCAGTGCGTTACCAGACAGGTCAGATGAACCATCGGG
>JGI11641J44799_10000467_pt1 | contig 12184 bp, 11 predicted proteins | sample WetSurSiteA1Bulk_FD_44799 | JGI IMG/M metagenome (IMG submission 44799) | reverse complement strand
ATTGTACCGATATACACTTGATCTGGTCAGGAAGAACAATCTCAACCTGAGGTTTTGTACTGACGATCTTTATCATTCGGGACTTGCGGATGATATTCTCGCCATCAAAACCTTCTACGAGCGCCAGTTTCTTGACCAGGGGATGAAGATCAACTACCTTTGTTTTGAACTGCCGAATGACAAAGAAATCGAAGAAATCCCGGAAGAGCAGGAATGACAGCTTCTTTGAACGTGTTTATGAGGTTGTAAAGTGTATTCCCGAAGGAAGAGTTACTACTTATGGCGCCATAGCCCGTTTTACTGGATCACCACAATCATCACGTATGGTTGGCTGGGCCATGAATGCTTCACATCATTGTCCCGGGCAAGTTCCGGCACACCGTGTGGTAAACAGGCAGGGTATACTTACCGGTAAAAACCATTTCAGGCATCCTGATCTTATGCAGGAATTATTAGAAAGTGAAGGCATTCAGGTTGACAATGACCGGATTGTGAATTTCAACAGGGTATTCTGGGATCCTTATAAAGAATTAATCTAAATAATTGGCCAAATCCCTGAAAAGATTAGTATATTTGGCGTCTTGTTATTTCGAAAAAGTACAATCAATTCACATGAATCTATCGGAAGATCAGGTTTTGGAAGTATTAAAACAGGTTATTCATCCGGCATCAGGAAAAGATCTGATAAGCATGAACCTGGTGAAGAATCTTAAGGCAGAAGGCAGGCAGATCAGCTTTGCACTGGAATTTGCGTCACATAATGATCCCCTCAAGTCATCACTTAAAAGAGCCTGTACCAAATTACTGCAGGAAACCTTTGGTGCCGATACCGAAATAGACATTGATGTCCAAAGTACGGTAAGGCCTGCAGAGCCGGCACGCCGCCAGTATTTGCCGGAGGTGCGCAACATTATTGCCGTTGCTTCAGGTAAAGGCGGAGTTGGGAAATCAACGGTAGCCGTTAATCTTGCTGTTGCTTTTGCTGCCACCGGGGCAAAAGTTGGGTTAATTGACGCTGATATTTTCGGCCCTTCAGTACCCAAGATGTTGAAGGCTGAATTCATGAACCCACAGGTTAACAAGATCAATGGCAGGGACATCATCGTACCCGTGGAAAGATACGGCGTGAAAGCTCTATCCATGGGTTTTTTTGTCAATCCCAATGAATCAACAATTTGGCGTGGGCCAATGGCCTCGAGTGCATTTCAGCAGCTTTTGGGAGACGCGGACTGGGGAGAACTGGATTACATGTTTGTGGATCTTCCACCGGGTACAAGTGATATCCATCTGACGCTGGTTCAAAGTGTTCCGGTGACCGGTGCGGTTATTGTAAGCACACCCCAGGATGTCGCTCTTGCCGATGCCATAAAAGGTATCAACATGTTCAGAACACCAGCAGTAAATGTTCCGGTGCTTGGGCTTATCGAAAACATGGCCTGGTTTACTCCTGAAGAATTGCCCCAGAACCGCTACTATATTTTCGGTAAAGACGGGTGTCAGAAGCTGGCCAGCCAGTTCGGGGTACCGTTGCTGGGTCAGATACCACTTGTGCAGGGAATAAGGGAAGGCGGTGATAACGGCGAGCCGTCAGTCCTCTCGAAGGGACCAGCGGGCGAAGCATTCAAAACTTTAGCCGACAACTTAATCATCCAGTTGCTTAAGCGGAACACAAACCTCGATCCGACAAAGGTAGTTGAGGTTACCAAGACCCGAAAAGATTTTGCCCATTAAAACCAAATGTATGAACAACAATTTGAAGGAAGATATTATTCAGAAGATCCTGGCCGCTATAGGCGAAGTAAGACCTTACCTGAATGCAGACGGCGGTGATGTTGAGCTGGTAGATCTTACAGCTGACAATACTGTAAAAGTAAGACTCAAAGGCGCCTGTGACGGGTGCCCTTTCAGCATGATGACCCTGAAAGCCGGAATCGAACAGGCCATACGGAGTAAGTTTCCGGAGATGAAAGAATTGATTGCAGTTGAATAAAATTCTTCTGCTGAAAGAAATTTCCAAAAAGCCTGGCACGGATCACTATCAGAAATTTTCCCTCAGTATCATCATTGTCATTTAATAATTATCTGTACAGTATCCCTGATATCCTTTGATGAGGACCCCACGGATAACTTGTAATTACCCGGATTAACCACCCAACCCATCCTTTTGTCGTCGAACCACGCAAGGTTGGCGACAGGCACCTCCAGCTTCACATTTACTTCTCCGCCGGCAGGCACCTGCACCTTTTTGAAAGCTTTCAGTTCCTTTTCAGGTTTTAACACCCGGGAATTCAATTCACTGACATAAAGCTGAACCGTTTCCGATCCGTCCATGCTTCCATTGTTCCTGATTTTCAAAGAAACATGGATAATTTCCTTTTTACCATAGCTCGGCTTATCGGTCGTGCAGTCGGCATAAGCATAATCGGTATAGGACAAGCCATGACCAAAGCCATAAATAGGTGTGATCTGCTTTGTATCAAACCACCGGTAGCCTACCAGGATACCCTCTTTATAGACCACCAAGTCCTTACCAGGATAGGTTCCAAGGGCATGTGCAGGAGAATCACTCAATCGGGCCGGAATGGTGAACGGAAGTTTGCCGGAGGGATTGACTTTTCCAAGAATGACATCGGCAAGGGCGTTTCCTCCTTCCGAACCGTTAAACCACGACCACAGAACAGCCGAAGAACATGAATCTGCGACACGCAGATCCACTGGGGCACCTGCAACAACGACCACAATGGTATTATGATTGGCTGCACAAACCGCCTTGATCAATTCATCCTGGCCAAAGGGGAGGGTAAGGCTTTTCCGGTCAGAATTCTCAGTTTCCACCTCCCGGTTATTGCCTACAAAGAGAATGGCGACATCCGATCGGGAAGCTGCTCTGGTAGCTTCACTTATCAGTGCTTTATCGGGGGCATAGTCCGGTATTTTACCAGTTCCATCCGTACCGGTGTACACTGGTTTGTACCCCTGCACAAAATTGATTTTCACAGAACCACCGATCCTGTTCTTCAATCCCTCCAAGGGAGAGATCTCATAACGGGTTTTAACTCCGGCACCAAAACCACCCTTTGCATGCTTCTGAACGGCATTGTCGCCAATAACGGCAATGCTTTTCACTTTCTGATCATCCAGGGGAAGTATCTTTTTAGTATTTTTTAGCAATACAATAGTCTGACAGGCAATATCGTAAACGGTCTTCATATGTCCGGGTGTTGAAACCTGGCTGATCATCGGAGGAGGAGGTGCTGTATGACAAAAGAAATTGACCCTCAGAATCCTTTTCACCTTATCATTGATGACAGCTTCAGGAACCTGGCCTTGCTTAACAGCTTCCAGCAATCTGTCGTTGAAGTACTGAGCACTTCCCATTTCGACCTCCAGTCCGTACAGTGCAGAATTTACCGTGCTGTGTGTTCCACCCCAGTCGGAAACGACCATACCGTTAAATCCCCATTCCCCCTTCAGCAAAGTATTCAGCAGAAAATCATTTTCGGCACAGTAGCTGCCCCTGAACTTATTATAGGCAGCCATTACCGCATAGGCACCTCCTTCTGTCACAGCAGCCTTAAAGGCCGGCAGATAAATTTCCCTGAGGGTACGTTCATCCATCTGAACATCAACCAGACCACGAAAAGCTTCCTGGTTGTTAGCTGCAAAGTGCTTTACACACGATGCAACACCGCTGGCCTGCACTCCTTTCACATAAGCTACTGCCAGTTCCGAATTCAGTAACGGATCTTCACTCAAATACTCATAAGTACGGCCATTCAGTGGTGTGCGTGTGATGTTTATTGCCGGTCCGAGCAAGATATCCTTACCCCTGGTCTTTGCTTCCTCTCCCATTGCCTTTCCATAATTATAGGCTAGTTCAGGATTCCAGCAGGCTGCCAGTGCAGAACCTGTAGGGAAGAAAGTTGCCGAGTCGGTAGTCAGACCCAGTGGTGTCCATGACTTTCTTTCAAGCTCTTCACGGATACCGAATGGCCCGTCGGTATAATTCAGATCACGGATGTCAAGCCGTTCGATGCCGGGTGAGGTAAAGAGCCCGTTTCCGCATAACATGTTCACTTTTTCCTCGAGCGTCAGCAATGATACAATACTGTCGATCTTCCTTTCATCGGCGGGATCGGTGATATTGACATATGACCCGCTCCTGACAGCTGATTTGCATTCCATGAAAAGCAGGGAGACAGATACCAGGATGAGAAAGGCGGGAATGATTCTTAAAGCCCCTGCCGATGATGATTGTGATGTTTTCATAAGTCCGAAAGAATTACTGATAGAAGAAGACCAAAAATAGGTATTGTTTCCATAACCACCAATGTCAACACGGGTATATTGATGTAGAAAGGGAAGTTTGCATCTGCGCCCTAAAATAGTTATCTTTATCCGGTTAATCATTAACCATTTGCAGCTCCATGGACCAAAGCCTGTTTTTATACAATACGCTTACCCGTGCAAAAGAGAAGTTTGTACCCTTAAATCCTCCGAATGTAGGACTTTATGTATGTGGTCCTACAGTATACGGTGATCCCCATTTAGGGCATGCACGTCCTGCGGTTACCTTTGACATACTGTTCCGTTTACTGAAACATCTGGGATATAAGGTCAGGTATGTCCGCAACATCACGGATGTTGGTCACCTCGAGGATGAATTTGCCGGGGAAGGAGAAGACAGAATTCTGAAGAAAGCCAGACTGGAGCAGCTTGAGCCTATGGAGGTTGTACAATATTATACCAACAGGTATCATTTTTTCATGGACAAGCTGAATGTGCTTCCTCCTAGTATTGAGCCCCATGCTTCGGGACATATCATTGAACAGCAACAGCTGATCAGGAAAATCATCGGCGATGGTTTTGCTTATGAAGTCAACGGTTCGGTATATTTCGACCTGAAAAAATACAACGACACATTCGGTTATGGGGTGCTCTCAGGCAGGGATATCGGGGATATGCTCAGCAATACCCGCGACCTGGAGGGGCAGGATGAGAAAAAATACCCGCTTGATTTTGCCTTATGGAAGAAAGCGGATCCCACACATATCATGCACTGGCCCTCTGAATGGAGCGAGGGCTTTCCCGGATGGCACCTGGAGTGCTCTGCCATGGGTATGAAATACCTGGGGGAGCAATATGATATACACGGAGGCGGAATGGATCTGATCTTTCCGCATCATGAATGCGAACTGGCCCAATCTACTGTATCAACAGGCAAACCACATGTCCGTTACTGGTTGCACAACAACATGATTACACTTAACGGGCAGAAGATGAGCAAATCAAAGAACAACTTCATCACCCTCGAGGAAATGTTTGCCGGCGGACATGCTTTGCTGGAGAAAGCTTTTTCGCCGATGACCATCCGGTTCTATATGCTTCAGGCGCATTATTCAAGTCCCGTGGATTTTTCCAACGAAGCCCTGAAAGCTGCTGAGCAGGGGTTAAGCAGACTCATGAAAGGGATGTTCAGGCTTGCTTTAATTACCCCGGGTGAAAAGACAACCGTTGATATCGAGAAAATCCTGTCAAAAGCAGAGGAAGCCATGAATGATGATCTCAATACGCCAGTACTGCTGAGTCATCTTTTTGACGGCGTAAGGATCATCAATTTGATTGATGAGGGGAAAGAATCAATCCAAAAAGAGGCGCTTGATAAGTTCCGGGATTTTATGCGTGTTTATGTTTTTGAGATCCTGGGTCTTCGGGATGAAAACGAGGAAAAATTAGAATTACTGAAAGTCCCGATGGAAATGATTCTGCATTGGAGAAAAGAAGTTAAGGCAAGAAAGGACTTTGGGTTATCGGACGAAATCAGGAATAAGCTGATTTCCTGCGGGATAACGATAAAAGATACAAAGAACGGCGCAATCTGGGAAATGGAGTGAAGATCAGAAGCAGCTACCTGATACAGAAGGAATCAATTTTAGTAGAAGGGATTTAGTTTTGGTGTAAAATGAATCAGGCCTTGGGAGCGAAATATGATAACAATTCAGCATCAGGTATTTTGGGACACTATTTGCGGAGGACCACGGTAGGTGTCGACATTGGCGGTATTCCGGTTGGCAGCGACTATCCGATCAGGATTCAATCAATGACCAACACCCTTCCCGGTGATGTTAGGGGCAGTGTGTCACAGACCATTCGGATCATCAAGGCGGGTGCAGATTATGTGAGATTCACAGTCCCCTCGGTAAGCGATGTTTCCAGCATTGCGGCCATAAGGCAGGCTTTGCGCAATCGGGGATATGCCACACCCATCATAGCGGATGTGCATTTCAATGCAGAGGTGGCGCTACAGGTTGCAAACCATGTTGACAAGGTCAGGATAAACCCCGGGAATTTTACCAACCTTGGAAAACTCATTCCGCTGCTTGAAATATGCCGCAACCGGGGCGTTGCCCTGCGCATTGGTGTGAACCACGGTTCCTTATCGGAACGCATCATGAACCTCTACGGTGATACACCGAAAGGTATGGCGGAATCAGCCATGGAGTTCTTACGAATCTGTCAGAAAGAGAGCTTTGATCAGGTGGTGGTTTCCATGAAAGCCAGCAATGTAAGGGTAATGGTACAATCCACACGGCTGGTAGTTAAAATGATGCGGGAGGAAGGGATGAAGTTTCCTTTACATTTGGGTGTTACAGAAGCCGGGGAAGGAGAAGACGGCCGGATCAAATCAGCCTGCGGAATAGGCACTTTGCTGGCAGACGGATTTGGTGATACCATCCGGGTTTCTCTTACCGAGGAACCTGAGGCGGAAATACCGGTTGCCAGAAAGCTGATTGATCACATTCAGTCCCTTTCACACCATTCATCCCTGCCCAGGATCTCTTCATCTCCTTCATGGGATGGAATTTCATACGACCGCCGGATATCAAGGACCATTGGAACAATCGGTGGAAATCATCCTCCGGTTGTGATTGGTTCAGATACCCTCAGCGCCAGGGCCAAACTGGTGGAAGGCAACTTCACCGGTATGACTGGCAACTTTGTAGAGGCACTGCAGGATGACCAAAACGCCGTTCTTGTTTACCGGTTGACCAATGAAAACATGCAGGCCGAACTCCGCTGGCTGCGCTTTTTTCTGGATGAAAATCAGTGTACTGTTCCTGTAATTCTCAGACTTCATCAAAAAGAGCACGACCCGGAGAATTTTATGCTAAAATGTGCTGCCAGTCTGGGGGGCGCATTTATAGACGGGTTTGGGAACGGGATCTGGTTGACAAACGAATACCCTTTAGCGGAAGGCCTGGTAAATTCCACAGCTTTCGGGATACTTCAGGCATGCCGCGCCAGGATGACCCGCACGGAGTACATTTCCTGTCCTTCTTGTGGCAGGACGCATTTTAATCTGATGGATGCCCTTGCCCGGATCAAATCGGCCACATCGCATCTGAAAGGATTGAAGATAGGGGTGATGGGTTGTATTGTCAATGGTCCCGGTGAAATGGCCGATGCAGATTATGGCTATGTAGGAGCAGGGAAAGGCAAGATCACGCTTTACAAATCAAAGGAGGTGATCAAGCGGGGAGTACCTGAGGACAAAGCAGTAGAAGAGCTTATTAACCTGATTAAAGAGAACGGGGACTGGGTGGAGCCTTAAAAACTTATCGATTCGATATTCTTCACCTCAATGACAATATCTGCTTTCTGCTCCGTAAGCGGATTGATGATCTGTACATGAATCTCGTTGTAATGGTCGGAAGGAGCGAAGCATGACATGACCAGTTCGGCATCATCAAGCTGGACCTCAACACCATTCTTCTTAATAACGGTAATCATCCCCTTTTGATTACCGACAGAAGCGGCTGGTGAGGCCGTAAAACCGTATAACAGCAGTTTGCTGATGTCTTTGTAGTCACTGATCTCAGTTGGGCTGCCGTTGTATTTGCCCTTCAGAATGGTAAAAGTGGCAGCATACCGGTTTGATTCACACTGCAGTTTACCAAAATGATGAGCATCAATGGTTTTTCCGTCTTTCAGCCGGATGGATGCCCTAACCACGGGCGCCTGACTGAAAGCTGCAACGAAAGAAACAGCCAGCAGGCATATTGAAATTGCCAAAGTTTTCATAGTAGCGGAAAAGTATTGCATATACTGTAATTAACTGGGAAAAGGATGAAATATTTTGTGTGATTTGTGATTTATCGAAAGACCCTTCTCCTGTACTATCGAAATACATTTACAAGTGTTAACGGTGCTTTCAGGTGAACAGTCCGGAATCCAAGTTGTCGGGCCGCTTCGATGTTTTCGATAAAGTCATCAATAAAAAGGGTTTCCTGCGGATCAATTCCAGTATCGCTCAAAACATAGCGGAAAATATCCTCATTGGGTTTGCGAAGGCCAAGTTTATGAGAGAAATAGGTCTTTTCGAAGAAATGAGTATATCCGTAACATCCATAGGTCTTTTGCAGCAATCCAAAATAATAGGGAACGTGAATGGCATTGGTATTGCTTAAAAGAAATGTGCGGTAATGCTTGCAAACCCTTTCAAGGAGGTTCCACCGTTCCTCCGGAAGGTCTCCCAGCATGGCATTCCAGGCATTGTCAATCTCCTGGTCCGACAGTGGTAAATCAGTCAACTGTCTGATCTTGTTCCGGAACTCCTTCGGGGATATTTTCCCGGTTTCAAAACGCAGGAACAAATCATTGTGTTTACTGTGAGGGAAAGAATCATCAAAGATTTTCAGACCAAGCTGTTGAAAGGCCTTTTTGGTGGCATCAAGATGAAGGTCAGTAATAACCCCGCCCCAGTCGAAAATTATGTTCTTAATTTCAGATTTTCCGTTGTAAATTGCAACCGGGATCATTACTTTTAATTTTTATACAAAAAAAGCACATTCGGTTCAATTATGAAAGTAAAGGGCTGTCATTTTGAGACCATCTGGATCAACCCGGATAATCCGGCCATTGTGCAGATTATCGACCAGCGGTCCCTGCCTTTTAATTTCCGGATTGAAGATATTTGTTCTTCCGAGGAGATGTACGTTGCCATCCGCGACATGCACCTCCGGGGTGCCCCTTTGATCGGAGCAGCCGGTGCTCTGGGGATGTACCTGGCGTTGCTGGAATTTAAGGGCAATAAGGTTCCGCTGGAGTATGTCGCCAGCAAAGCCACATATCTGAAATCATCAAGACCAACCGCAGTCAATTTATCATGGGCAGTGGAGAGGGAGGAACGGGAGATAAAGGAGACAGGAAGCGGGGGAGAAAGGTCAAAGCAGGAAGTGGTTGAAGTGGCAAGACGTGTTGCATTGGAGATTATTGATGAGGAACGGACAAACTGTCTGAAAATTGGTCAGCATGGGGTGAAACTCATTGAAGAGCTGAGCCGCAGGAAGCATAATGAAACGATCAATATTCTCACCCATTGTAATGCCGGATGGCTGGCCTGTATTGATTACGGTACAGCTACTGCCCCCATTTACCTGGCTCATGAAAAAGGTATCAGGGTCCATGTGTGGGTGGATGAGACACGTCCCAGAAACCAGGGCGCCAGGCTAACGGCATGGGAGCTGCAACAGCATGGTGTTCCCTGTACAGTGATTGCCGATAACACCGGTGGATACCTGATGCAGCAGGGCCATGTGGATCTGGTGATCGTCGGGAGTGACCGGGCCTCCGCCCATGGCGACATTGTTAATAAAGTAGGAACCTATCTGAAAGCCCTGGCAGCTCAAGATAACAATATCCCTTTTTACGCTGCTTTGCCTTCTTCGACAATCGACTGGCTGCTCAGCGAAGGGGCAATGGATACACCTGTTGAATTGCGGGATGGAGATGAGCTACGTATCATGGAGGGTATGAACAACGGCAGGATCACTGATGTGGAAATCATTCCGGCTGGTATACCCGTTTTAAATTACGGCTTTGATATAACACCGGCAAGGCTGGTGACCGGAATAATTACCGAAAGAGGAATTACACCTGCCAACAAAAAAGGTATATTTACATTGTTTCCTGAAAAAACTTAAACCCTGTTTTATAATGAGAATAGCGATAATTGGAGGAACGGGACATGCCATGCCGGATTACCTGACAAATGTCAGGGAGATACCCGTCGAAACCCCCTTTGGCAATCCTGCCCCGGTAATCTATTGCGGTCAGTACGATGGACTGGAGATTTACCACCTGGCCAGAAATGGCAAGAATCATGAATTGCCGCCGACAAAGATCAATTACAGGGCCAATATGTATGCCCTCCGGCAACTCGGGTGCGGTTTTGTAATGTCTACCGGTACCTGTGGCAGCCTGCAGGAGGAAATTTGTCCCGGAGAGGTGATCATCTTTGACCAGTTCATTGATATGACCAAACATCCTGTTACCGGTATTCTTGAAGAGTTGAATCCACGTGAAAGCAATTTTGTTTCACTTGCAGAGCCGTTTTCTGAGGAATTGCGAGACCATTTGATTGAATCGGCCATAGTACAAGGGATTACCGTCCATACCAAGGGTATCGCCATTTCCATTGACGGACAACGTTCTTCATCCCGTGCTGAATCCAATTTGTATCGCAGCTGGAAGGCCGATGTCATCAACATGACCACGGCTCCGGAAGTTATCCTGGCCAAGGAACTCGGGATGGCCTATGCAGCCCTGTCTCTCTGCATCGGCTACGATTCCTGGAGGATCTGTGATATGCCTCCCGATCCGGCGGAGAAGATGGCCTTGGTTACAGAAAGCCACGACAAGATCATCAGGTTGCTGACATATGCCATAAAAAAAATCCAGGACTAGAGATTTAAGATTCAAGATTGAAGATGCGATGTACTTTGCATAATTTGAAACAATTCGTTATTATTGCACCCCAGATTTTGAAATTTCTTCACACCCACACACACACCCTAGTCGGTCCCATAGCTCAGCTGGTTAGAGCACCTGACTCATAATCAGGGAGTCCCTGGTTCGAACCCAGGTGGGACCACAGCAGAATGAAAACCTCCTTTGGCTGCAACAAGGAGGTTTTTTTATTCTGCATAAACTACTTACATTTATGGCAGACTATAATAACCAACCTGTCAGCAATGATTTATGATTATATCGTTATAGGGTCAGGATTCGGGGGCAGTGTGGCCAGCCTCCGGCTGGTAGAGAAAGGATATAAGGTACTTACACTGGAGCAGGGTAAACGCTTTAATCCTGCTGATTTTCCAAAAACAAACTGGAATTTGCCAAAATACCTGTGGTTACCAGCCTTAAGATTTTTCGGTTTCCAGCGGCTTTCCTTTTTCAGAACAGCCAGCATCCTGAGTGGTACCGGTGTCGGCGGGGGCAGTCTGGTATATGCCAACACATTGTATACCCCGCCGGATGAATTTTTCTGCAATGAAAACTGGTCCCGGTTCGGGAATTGGAAGGCAATTCTTGATCCTTTTTATAAAAAGGCTTCTTTCATGCTGGGAAGGCAGAAATATGGAAAGCTGAATGCTGAAGATCTGATCCTTGAGGAAGTTTCCAAAGATCTGAATGCCAATGGTACCTTTGATTCCGTGCATGTCGGTGTAAACCTGAATGATACAGGAACTGAATCGGATCCCTATTTCAACGGATATGGTCCTCTCCGCAAAGGTTGTGTTGAATGCGCGGGATGTATGGTGGGATGCAGGGAAAATGCCAAAAACAGCCTGGACAGGAATTATTTATGGTTTGCAGAAAAAATGGGTTTGGACCTTCTGCCGGAAACCAGGGCAGAGAAAATATCCTACACGGAGAATCTGTACCAAGTTGAGACCAGATGTGTCACATCAGTGTTCCCCTCCAGAAAGGTCTTTCTTGCCAAAGGTATTATCGTGGCGGCAGGAACTCTGGGAACACTTGAATTGCTGCTAAAGCAGAAGTTCAGGTATAGGACACTGCCGGGCTTATCTGACAAGCTGGGATATGAACTGCGGACGAATGCAGAAACCCTTTGTGCTGTATCGGGGGCATCCGTAAAGTTAAATAACGGACTGGCCATCACTTCAGTTTTCAGTCCCGATCCATTTACGCACGTCGAAATTGTAAAGTATCCCGACAAATCAAATGTAATGAAATGGTTCTTTGGCCTGTCGGCGAAAGGGGCAAAGACTCCATTGGGCAGATCATGGAATATGGCTGTAAAAATGGCCGGCCATCCTAAACTTTTTTTAAAAACCCTTTTCGATTTCAGGTGGTCTTCGAATATGGTAATTTTTCT
>JGI11641J44799_10000466_pt1 | contig 12189 bp, 9 predicted proteins | sample WetSurSiteA1Bulk_FD_44799 | JGI IMG/M metagenome (IMG submission 44799) | reverse complement strand
GCCTCGACGACGACGATGGCGTCGTCAACGACGAGACCGATTGCCAGCACCAGGCCGAACAGCGATAGCGTGTTGATCGAGAAGCCGAATAGCGGGAAAAGCATGAAAGTGCCGACCAGCGACACCGGCACGGCGAGCAGCGGAATCAGCGTCGCCCGCCAGCCCTGCAGGAAGACGAAGACGACGATGATCACCAGCACCAGCGCTTCGAACAGCGTGTGCTGGATTTCCGTGATGCCTTCGGTGACCGAAAGCGTGGTGTCGAGGGCGATGACATAATCGAGATCGGGCGGGAAGCTTTGCTTGAGCTTCTCCATCAGCGCCTTGGCGCCGTTNGCGGCATCGAGGGCGTTGGCGCCGGGGATCTGATAGAGGGCGATAAGCGCCGCCGGTTTGCCGTTCAGGCGGCCTTCCATGTTGTAGGTCTGGGCGCCGAGTTCGATCCGGGCGACATCGGAAACGCGGACGATCGAGCCGTCCGGGTTGGCGCGCAGGACGACCTTGCCGAAGTCTTCCTCGGTCACCAGCCGGCCCTGGGCGCGGACGGCGTAGGTGAATTCCTGGCCTGCCGGCACCGGCTGGGCGCCGACCTGGCCTGCCGGGTTGACGGTGTTCTGGGTCTGGACGGCGTTGATGATCTCGGGAATCGTGATGTTGAGCTTGGCGAGGACATCGGGACGTACCCACAGGCGCATCGCGTATTGGCCGGCGCCGAAGACGGTGACGCTGGCGATCCCCTTGACCCGCGTCATCTGGTCGTTGATGTTGATGTACGAGTAGTTGGCGAGGAAGACGTTGTCGTAGGTGCCGTTCGGCGAATACAGCGCGAACATGACCAGCGGCGACGACGTCGATTTCTGTACCGTCACGCCGTAGTTGCGCACGTCCGAGGGCAGTTGCGACTCGGCCTGCCCCTGGCGCATCTGGGCGAGCAACTGGTCGGTATTGGCGTCGGTACCCAGCGCGAAGTTGACGTACAGCGTCGATTGGCCGTTGTTGGCGTTGATCGAGTACATGTAGTCCATGTTGTCCACACCGGACATCTGCTGTTCGATCGGCGTGGCTACAGCCTGTTCGAGGGTCAGGGCGTCGGCACCGGTGTAGGTGGCGTTGACCTGGATCTGCGGCGGCACGATGTTCGGGAACTGCGCGATCGGCAGCCCCGACATGGCGACGAGGCCGACGATGGTCATCAGGATCGAGATGACCATGGCCACGATCGGCCGGTTGATGAAAAACTTCGACATGTCCGCTTACCCCTTGGCCGCTTGTTTGGCCTCGCCGCCGGCTGCGGGCGCGGCGGCCGGGACGAAGGGTTTGGCTTCCACCGTCATGCCCGGCCGCACCTTTTGCGTACCTTCGGCGATTACCTTTTCTCCCGGCTTGAGTCCTTCGCTGACCAGCCATTCGGTGCCGACGCGGTCGCCGACGCGGACCGGCCGGACGTCCACCTTGTTGTCGGCGCCGACGACGGCGACCAAGTACTTGCCCTGCATTTCGGTGACTGCGCGCTGCGGCACGAGCAGCGCGCCCTTGGCGATCGACATGGTCGCCCGCACGCGGCCGAACTGCCCGGGACGCAGCAGGTTGTTTGGATTGGGGAACAGCGCGGCGACCTTGAAAGTGCCGGTCGTCGGGTCGGCCTGGCGGTTGAACACGGCCACCTTGCCCTGCTGCGGGTAGGTCGAACCATCGACCAGGATCAGTTCGAGCGGCAGGTTTTCTGTCTTCTTGCCGGAGGCGATCGCGGCATTGGCGAGCTTGAGGTACTCGCGTTCGCTCAGGTTGAAATAGACCTTNATCGGGTCCACCGAAGAAACCGTGGTCAGCTCGGTCTGGCTGTTCGGGCTAAGCAGGTCGCCGATCTGCGCCTTGGCGATGCCGGCGATGCCGGTGACCGGCGAGGTGATCTTGGTGAAGCCGAGGTTGAGCTTTGCCGTCTTGAGGTTGGCGTCGGCGGCCTCCAGTTCGGCCTTGGCGGACTGGAAGGCGCCGGTGGAGTCATCGAGGTCCTTCTGGCTGACCGCATTCTTCGCCGCCAGCGGTTTGATGCGGGCGAGGTTGGCCGAGGTAGTTTCGAAGCGTGCCATCTTCTGGGCGCGAACGCCCTTGGCCTCGTCGAACGCCGCCTCGAAAGTGCGCGGGTCGATCTCGAACAGCAGTTGCCCCTTCTTGACCAGATCGCCTTCGCGATAGTTCTGCTTGATCAGGTAGCCTGTCACTTGCGGACGAATGACGGCGTTGACATTGCCGTCCATCGCCCCGACCCATTCCATGAAGATCGGTACGTCGCGTTGCGCGACGTCCACCACCTGGACGACAGGCGGTCCCGGCGGCGCAGCCTTTTCCTTGTCGCAAGCGGCGGTGATCAACAAAACGATGCCGGCCAGCCCGGCAGCCGCCCAATGGAGAGGGTTGCGGACCGATGAACGGGGGAAGGTGTTGGTGGTCATGACTGCTCCTGCCTAGGGCGACGCGTAATGGCTTGCTGTTCTGATGCCCACGGGTTCAACGATCGATGATCGGGCGACTTGTGCACCACCCTCCCGCCGTGCGCGATGATCATTTTACTTCGGGTCTTTCTGAATCGGGCGTTTGCGTGCCGCTCGCCGAAAAATTCTCCTGATAATGCCGGATCACTGCCCGGGCATTGAAGAAGAGACGATCTTTGCCCAGGCGGTCGGCGAGGCCGGACGCCTTGACGCATTCCATCACGCCCGGACTCAAGTCAGCCAGCCAGAAGGTGGCGCCCTCTTCGGTGGCGCGATGTTCGCCCTCGACCAGCATCTGCAGGGCCGAATACTCGATATCGAAGACGCGGCTCATGTCCAGGGCGAGCACACGTGGCCGGTGCTCTGCGACAAGCGCCCTGATCTGGTCGCCTACCTCCTGGGCGTTGGCAAAGAACAATCTTCCCTCCGGTCGCAGGATCAACAGGCCGTCAAAGCTTTCGTCATCGGGATGCTCGGGGGAAAGCGGACGCAGGACGTCAGCACCACGCTTGCGACCGATGACATGCACTTTCGGATGAGCTTCCTGGCTGGTGAGGCCGATCAGCGAGAGGATGATCGCCACCACGATGCCTTTCAGCGTGCCGAAGACGAGTACGCCGGCGAAGGCAGCCAATGCCCAGCGAAACTCCATGGTTCGAACCCGCCGGATGGCAACGAACTCGGCGGGTTGGATCAGACCGACCGAATAGACGATGACGACGGAAGCCAGAACGGCTTGCGGCAGCAGTCCGAGCAGGGGCGCCAGAAAGAGCATGGTCGCCACTGCCGCGGCTGCGGTAACCAGCGACGCTTTTTGCGATAGCCCGCCTACGGAGCGCACCACGGCCGTCTGCGAGGTGCCGCCACCTGCCGGCATGGCGCCGAGGAAGGCGCCGCCAAGGTTGGCCGCACCGCTGGCGAGCAGCTCGCGGTCGGGCTTGATCGGTGGTTCCGACNATTTGGCAAAGGCGCGGCCGGCGGCGATGGTTTCGGTGAAACTCATCAGGGCGATNCCCAGCGCCCCGGGGAGCAACTGTTCAACAAGCCCGGGATCAGGCAGCGAGAGCGAAGGGAANCCCTGGGGAATCAGCCCNACCGTTCCCACNCCCAGNGCATTCAGGCCGAAGAACCACGAGACTGCAATGCCGCCGCCCACGGCGATGAGCGGGGCTGGCGAGTGGGGCCNCCGCCGNTCCATGCNCGCCAACAGAAGTAGCGTCACGATGGCGACNGCCAGCGTAAGCAGGGAGGTATCGGGAAGTTCATGGATGACACNCAGGATGTCCCTGAAGAATCCCTGCTTGGTGATGTGTATCCCGAGCAGCTTTGGCACTTGGTCGAGGATGATGACAAACCCGATTCCTGCCTTGAAGCCGGTCAGGACCGGGGTTGAGATGAAGTTCGCGACAAAGCCGAGGCGCAGCGCCGAGGCCAGCAGAAGTAGCGCACCGGTCAGGGCCGACAGGGTCGCGACCGCCGTGATCAGTTTGCCGGGGTCGCCATCGGGAACGGCTAGCCCCAGTTGTGTGGCAGTCAGAATCGCCAGTGTCGCGGTCGAGCTGACGCTGAGCACGCGCGACGTGCCGAGCAGTGCATAGATGAGCATCGGCACGAATGCGGTATAGAGGCCGATGGCAACCGGCAGGCCGGCTACGGTCGCATAGGCCATCGCCTTGGGCAGGACGACCGCGGCGGCGGTCAGTCCGGCGACGATGTCTGGGCGCCAGCCCCCCTTGCTGCTAACTGCGTTGGCTGCGGAATGGGCTTGCTGTGTCACGGTGGCTTTCTCCTGGCCAGACGAAACGAAGCACGCGTAACAACTGCCGGTAAGACTCGCACCGCAGAAGTACGGTCGGTTTCATTCTGTCGATCCGCTCAGGGATGCTTAAGCATCGCTTCGGGAAGATGATCGCTCAAACCTTCTTCAACCGGCGCCTGGTCTTGAGGCGTCCGTAAGGCGCCATCACGAAGGCCAGTTCGGTGTCGCCAAGAGCAGCCAACAGAGCAAGTCCGCCACGCATCAGTTCGCTACGCCTGACGTTGCCGCCGAGCGAAGCAATGCGCTTTTTTAGAACGGTAAGCTGGTCGTACTCGGCCTCCGGCATGGTGACCTTGTGGCGAACCATCCTGGATTTCCTGATTTTTATCGGCTTGTCGGCTTTCGCGGCAAGCGCTGGCGGTACCTCTGACGGCGGCGGGATTTTCACCGCCTGCGCCTTGGCCAGGGCGGCAGCGAGCGCCTGCTTGTTCTTCGCCTTGGTTTCTTCCAGCTTGCTGGGCTTGGTTGCTACCGGCTTGGCGACGGCCGGGATTTTTGCCGCTGTTGTCGCTGTGACCACCTTATTGGCCTCGGTCGCGCTTTCAGGCGCTGTAATTTTCTCTTCGGGCATGGATGTCTCCGCAGAAATGAGGGGTCAAGTGAAACAAGCTGTGTTCTCTGCACTTCGAGATTCTAATCCTTATGAGGTGCACGTCATACACGAAACCCGACACGATTTACACTGTTTCAGACATTGCGAGTTGTTTCGGACACGATGGCAGCACGTTCCACTTATCGGCCACCGCCGAGCGGATTGGGTATTTCCATTCGAGGCACTTGCGTGAGCGGGTATTGAGTTGTCAGGTGAATTTGTCGAGACCAACCTGACTGAACGGGGAAGGGCTGGCACAGCGACGCTCTGTACCAATGGTGCCGCTATCGCTGCCCTTCCGGGGCCATTTTCTCGGCTCATCTTCAGTCTCTCTTCCTGAAAAACAGCGCGGCAATTTTTTCCCGCCCGATTACGCGGCTGAGCTCCTTGATTGCGAAGAAAGGGAATAGTGCCACGAAGACGACCAGACTATGGGCCAGAATGAGTTCGTGGCCCTTATCAAGGTATTTGGCCAGGCCTCCGGCAAGCCCAGCACCTGACCACCACCCGACTATGGCAGCCTCAAACACCTTGAAGACACCGACCAGAATGGTAAACAGCGCCGTCTTGTAGATCGTCGGGTAAATCAGTGTCCTGTCCTCCAGCCAGCGTCCAACGCGAAATACGCCTCCTATCATGATGACCTTGCCAAGGACCAGACCCTGGATTAGCGCAATCCAGTAGTTCGTGTAAATGATGCCATGTGACGCCAGTACCAGCCGACCGAATATGATGAACGCTGCAAAGACCAAGGTGAGGTAGAGCACATTGAAGGCATATTCGACGACTTCATGACGCAACCTCTGTCAACTTGGGCTTTTGGGCTTCGTGTTCGTTCATGATCGAACTCTCCGGAAACAATGTTTTGGTGCGGTTCGCGCCGAGCTTGGCGGCGCCACTCCCCCAAAACCTGCGGTCATTCCAGCAAGTAATTATGTGCAAGCGAAAGCATACCTCCTGACACATTCCTGGCCGTGAAGCCGCTTTGCAGCAGGATTCGTGTTGCCAGGTAGGCGCGCTGCCCGGAGCGGCAAATTACGTTGATCTCGCGGTCGCGAGGCAGTTCGCCAAGGCGGGTGCGGAGCTGCCCGAGCGGAATGTTGAGCGCTCCCGGCACACCTTCCACAGCCAGTTCAATCGGCTCCCGGACATCGAGGATGAAGCCATCTCTGGCCGTGTCCCAGTGAGAGATTGGCATGTAGCCCTTCAGCACATCGTCGGCAATCATCCCGGCGAAATTGACCGGGTCCTTGGCGCTACCGAAGGGGGGTGCATAGCAGATTTCCGCCTCGGCGAGATCGTCGATGGTGGCCCCCATCTGGAGCATGGCGGCAAAAGTGCTGATGCGCTTGTCCACGTTGTTCTCGCCGAGAGCCTGCGCCCCAAGCAGGCGCCCGTCGGACTTGCGGAACAGAACCTTCATTGCGGTCGGCTTGGCACCCGGGTAGTACCCAGCATGCGAATTCGGATAGAGATAGATCTTCTCGTAGTCGTCGTCGCCCAGTTGCTTCAGTGTTTTTTCGCTGACGCCGGTCCACGCAATCGAGGCACCGAACAGACCGATGATCGATGTGCCTTGGGTGCCACGGAAGCGTGCCTCCTTGCCGGCAATGACATCGGCGGCAATGCGCCCTTGCCGGTTGGCCGGTCCGGCCAGCGGAATGAGCGTCCATTGGCCGGTCACATAGTCCTTGACCTCGACAGCATCGCCGACGGCCAGAATGTCCGGGTCGCTGGTCTGCATCTGTTCGTTGACGCGGATGCCACCACGCGCGCCGATCTCCAGGCCGGCACTCTTGGCTAGTGTGGTGTCCGGACGTACGCCGAGGGCGAGGATCACCACATCGGCCGGATAGATTTTTCCGGATTTCGTTTCGACATCGATGGCTCCGTTCGCAGCCTGCTTGAAGCCGGCAACCCCGTCGCTCAGTGCCAGCTGGACACCATGGCGCTTCAGGAGGGACTCGATAACTTTCGCGTGCTCCTTGTCGACCGGGGGCATGACCTGATCGAGCATTTCCACGAGGGTGACTTCAAAGCCGCGATGAACCAGGTTTTCCACCATCTCCAGACCGATGAAGCCGCCACCGATCACGACCGCCCGGGTTTTCGGCTTTACCGCTTGGAATCCCGAATAGCGGTACATGCCGGCGAGGAAGGAGTTGCCCCGTTCGACCCATTCGATGATATGCCGGGCATCCGGCACCGTCCGGACATGAAAGATTCCCGGGAGATCGATACCAGGCAACGGCGGGCGCACCGATACCCCGCCGGGTGAAAGGACCAGCTTGTCGTAGGAATGGGTCGTGACCTCGCCGGTCAGCACATTGCGCAGCCTGACTTCCTTCTGCCTGGGCAGTACCTCGATCGCCTCACAATTGGTGCGCACATCGATGGCGAACTGCTCGCGGAAAAGTTGCTCACTGGCTACCAGCAGGCTTGATTCCTTTTCGATAACGCCACCGACGTGGTAGGGCAAGCCGCAGTTGGCGTAGGAAACATATGGCCCACGCTCCACCATGAGGATTTCTGCCTTTTCATCCATCCTGCGCAGGCGCGCTGCACAGGATGCGCCACCAGCGACACCACCAACGATGACAACTTTCATTGTGCTTCCCCTTGTATGAATCGCAGCAGTGTCACCTGACGCTCTGCGGGCGGTTAAAGCTATGTCGATTGAAGTTCAGGACCGTACAGACACCCGTTGTGGCATTTGTCCGGCGCGCCTGGGCAACCAGGGTGGTGACCGCGCAGGAGGCAAGGCGGGCGATCACCGAATCAGCGCGGCTGGTCAGGATGATCGGAAAAGGATTTTGTTCCTGCATTTTGACGATTTTCGAAAGTCTCAGAGCCTGCAACGAGGTTGCATGAGACTTGCCATCGAACGCTTCAAAGATAGCGCATTGCTTCGTGGTAATTCATCGATTGTGCCGGCGGCAAATCAGCGCGGGCGAGACGTGCCAGAATGAACGCGCGGCGCCCCGGCAGCGCGCCCTTCGGTTCGATGACCGCGAAATCGACTTCTGCCCCCGACTCGGTACTCGTTTCGTCGAGCACTACATTCATCGAGCTGACGCGCAAGTGCTTCGGTTCAATCGACAGGTAGTCCTGCGGCTTATCGAGTACCCGCTTGAGCGTTTCGAGTTCGCCTTCGAGCACTTCTTCGCCGCCGCCCATTGCTTCCAGTTGCCGCTCGTTGTCGAGCAGCTCCGCCTCCAGTCCCGCCTGCTGGCTGGCGTCCGCCGGCGCCTCGCCCAACATCGACCCCAGTCCCGGCCCGTGTTGCTGCAGTAACCGGAGGCGTGCCCGAATCAGCGAACGGTTTGCCTGAAGTTCCTGGCGCTCGCTGCGTTCTGCGCCAATCTCCGACAAGACCCGTGAAATCAGGTATTCGAAAATCTCGACACCGATGACGCGACGTAAAACCGCCTCATCGGGGCCACACAGTCGCGTCTTGTGGTCGGAAAAGTTTACCGTTAGCTGCGCTACATCGCGCTGGACCATATCCCCCTGCAGCCCCAGACCGAATACGCGTTGTTCGCTGAACGCCATACCGAGAACCAGGTATGCCTCATCGAGTTCGGGAAACTTCTCGAATAGCGCGCGCAGGTTATCGGCGTGGGCGAGCACGCCCTTCATGTCCGCTGGCGAGACAAAAAAAGCCCGTAACGCCGGATCGGTGGACCAGATCCCGGGCGACATGGGCCGGACGGCCGGGAGCAACTTGACCAGTCCCTGCAGGAACCTGATCGTTGTCTCGACCGAGGGTGCCAGGCGCTTGTGGCAGTTCGGCAGAAGTTTCAGCCGGGGGTTGGTCAGCGTGATGGCTTTGTCGACGGCCCATTGAACCATCTCCCCGGATACCCGATCCGTTTCGAAATGGCCGGCCCGGTTCCTGAACCAATCGAGAATGCTCATGTCTTTCTCCTCCGTTTACAAGCGCTTGATCAAGCCGCTGGCGGATGAATACGCGATGTCGGTATAGTCGACCCTAGAGGACTGGTCGAATATCCCCGGCAGCAATTTGATAAGCCGCCACCAGCGATTTCATTCGACTCTCCGCTACGCGTGCGCGCCCTTGGCCGGTTAGAACACTGCCGGCACGTATTTGTATGGGTAGTCCGGTTCCTTGTACTTGCCCGGACTTTGCCGTTTCGGCAGCACCACCTTCGCCCGCTTGATTTCCTCATAGGGCACCCTGCTCAGGAAGTGGGTGATGATGTTCAGGCGCACCCGCTTCTTGTCGTTCGACTGCGCGACGTACCACGGCGCCCACGGCGTGTCGGTCTTCTCGAACATCTCGTCGCGCGCCCGCGAGTAGTCGTACCAGCGGCTGTAGGACTTGAGGTCCATCGGCGACAGCTTCCAGATCTTGCGCCCGTCGTCGATGCGCTGGGACAGACGGCGCGTCTGTTCCTCGGGACTCACTTCGAGCCAGTACTTGATAAGGATGATTCCGGAGTTGACCATCGCCTTTTCGACCATGGGCGCCAGATCAAGGAAGCGTTGGGCCTGTTCCGCGGTACAGAACCCCATGACNCGCTCGACGCCNGCGCGGTTGTACCAGCTGCGGTCGAAGATGACGACCTCGCCGGCCGCCGGGAAATGCTGCATGAATCGCTGCACGTACATCTGCGACTTTTCGCGCTCGGTCGGTGAAGGCAGCGCAACGACGCGGAACACCCGCGGGCTGACCCGCTCGGTGATCGCCTTGATCGTGCCGCCCTTGCCGGCGCCGTCGCGCCCCTCGAACACCACGCAGACCTTCAGTCCCTTGGCGACGACCCATTCCTGCAGTTTCACCAGTTCGACGTGGAGTTTTTCGAGTTCACGTTCATAGGCGTCGGCGCGCAACTTCTTTTGGGTGGCAGGCGCCGCCGTGTCTTCTTTCTCTCCCATTTTTTTCTTTTTGCCGCTCATTTCCAGTCTCCTTTTGAGGTGCTCCCGGCGTTGGCGCCAAGGGCAAGTTCAGAAAAACCGCTGCTCCAAACTTCTCTCCATTTAATTCTAATCCTCATGGCGAGTACGATATACACATAACCCGACAATCATTACACTGTTTCCGACATCACGATTTGTTCCGGACATGACTACAACATCCTTACCTTATGTGTATCAGCCTCCGCGCGGCGGAATGGTTCGTGTCGGGCCGTTTCTCCAAGTGCCTCGCCTGTTGCGGGAGTTCGGCATAACGCCCGACGTGGTTCTAAAGAAGTTCGGATTTACCGAAAGCACCTTCGCCGACCCTGAGAACACGATCGCTGCGGAAGCAAGAGGGGCGATCCTGGCGGCTTGCGTACGCAAAACCGGTTGTCACCATTTCGGTCTTCTGTTGGGGCAGCGCAACAATGCCTCGGCGCTCGGTGCCATTGGTTTCATGATGCGCAATGCGCCGGACGTGCGGACGGCGCTCAGCGAACTTGCAGCGAATTTGCACTTGCACAATCGCGTGGCGGCGCCCTATCTCGAAATAGCCGGCAAGCAGGCCATTTTCGGTTACCAAACGCTTCATCCCTACTCGGAAGGCTGGGAGCAGATCGACGACGGTGCGATGGCGCTTCTGTGGAACATAATGCGTACCTTGTGCGGCTCCAGATGGTTGCCGAGCGAAGTACGCTTCCGCCACGACAAGCCCGACAACATTGACGTGTATCGACGTTTTTTCGGAGCGCCTTTGCTGTTTGGCGCCGAGCAGACTGCGCTGATCTTCAGTGCATCGTGGCTTTCCGAGAAGGTGCAACTTGCCGATCCCGAGTTGAGAACTTTTTTCGAGCAGCACGTCCGGGTGATGAGGGATAACAGCAGTGAGGATTTCGTTGAACAGGTCAACCAAGAACTGGTTCGCCTGCTTGGTAGCAAGCGCTGTTCGCTTCAGAGTCTGGCCAGCCAGCTAGGCCTTCATTCGAGGACCCTCAACCGGCGCCTCCGGGAAGCTGGAACCAGTTTTCGCGAACTGCACAAGACCGCAAGACATCAGTTGGCGTGTCAGTTGCTGCGTGACACAGCGAGCAGCATTCCCGCGATTGCCCTATCGCTCGGTTATTCGGGAAGCAACGCGTTTGTAAGGGCATTTGCCCAATGGGAATCAGTTCCGCCGGCCACCTGGCGCAAGCAGGTGCGGGGTATTACGCCCCGTTCAAGCGCGAGTAGCTCTCGGATTACACGCTGATTGAAGCAATCGAGACGACCAGGCATCGGCTAACAAACTCGGGAGAGTCGAGGTCACGAGCGGTTTCCGGATCGTTTGCGTCCGATCGGCGGGTGACTGATTGCCAACCGCGCTCCCGGCAAGTAAAGTTGGCGATCGCTTATACAGGGAAATGGATCATGTCCGGCAAGTCCTTCGTCACCATCACAACGGACCTTACCAAGGCCATCGGTACGCTGCGCAAGGCGGTTCCCGAAACCATGCAGGGCTTCAGCGCTCTGCATAACGGGGCGATGAAGGGCGGCGCGCTCAGCGAACTGGACAAGGAGTTGCTGGCCTTGGCGATCGGGGTCGCGCAGCACTGCGACGGCTGTATCGGCTTCCACGTCAAGGCGCTGATCCGCCTCGGCGTCACCCGCGAACAGTTGATGGAGACCCTGGGCGTTTGTGTCTACATGGGTGGTGGTCCGACCCTGATGTACGCCGCCGAGGCGGTGCGCGCCTATGAGGAATTCACGGCCGGAAAATAGCCGCTCCGGGCGTAAAAAAGCCCGCCGATGGCGGGCTTGCGTGCCAGCGTGCTGCGGCTCAGGCCTGNGCGATGCCTTCCAGCATCTTCTGCAATTCGCCGGCCTGNTACATCTCCTTCATGATGTCGGAACCGCCGACGAANTGCCCCTTGATGTAGAGCTGCGGGATGGTCGGCCAGTTGGCGTATTCCTTGACGCCGTTGCGGATTTCGGCGTCGGCCAGCACGTTGACCGTGACGAAGTCCTTGACCCCGCAGGCCTTGAGGATCTGCACGGCCAATGAGGAAAAACCGCACTGCGGGAAACTGGCGTCGCCCTTCATGTAGAGGACGACCGGGTTGCCGGTCACGGTGGCGTGGATGCGTTGCTGAACGTCGGACATGATGACTCCTGATTGAAAATAAGCGCCGCTGACACGGTCGATGCCGGCCAGGTCGGGAAAGGTTGTGGGCGATTTGAGCGCGGCGGTGCTCAATAAGTTCCGGCTTGCCATGCCCTGATCGTAGCCGTGTTCGAAGAGCAGCCAGCCGCCCTCGTTCAGGAAGGAAGGCGCCGCGCTCACGATGCGGCGTATGCAGGCGAGGCCGTCGGCACCGTCAGTCAATGCG
>JGI11641J44799_10000464_pt1 | contig 12219 bp, 9 predicted proteins | sample WetSurSiteA1Bulk_FD_44799 | JGI IMG/M metagenome (IMG submission 44799) | reverse complement strand
CAGTGCCTTTGTTTTTGCAGGCGACAAGAAGCAGTGCCGTAACCCCGATTATTGCTGCCGAGCCTGCCAGTTTTCCGTATTTTCGATAATTATTCATTTCCTGATTGTTTATCAAACTGATGTGAGTCACAATATTAATAATTATCCCTTTATCTTGTTTTCTGTTAAGATGCTAAATTTATACAGTTACTTCATATAAGACATTATGCAAAGCTTGTGCCATTATTAAATAAGACCCTCAAAGCAGGCTCTAACCCCCGGCAAACAGGCATAAATTATTCTTCGTCCTTATCACTGCTGAAAAAGTTCTCCCTGATCTTCTCATATGACATAAAAGCCCTGTAAATGGCATAAATGAACAGTGGAACAGAAAATACTATCCTGAGTGCCTTGTCAATATCAAAGAGTGTGGTTGTAAGGATAAAATAACCAAGGCCGAAATAGAAGAAGACCATTACTGTGCCAAATATGGCAAATACCTTGTCGTACATTTTCCCACTGCTCATAGATGGTTATTTTTAACGTGACAAATATATAATTTATTCCTTTTTCATTGCTGATACGCCTGCAATAACTGGTAAAGAGAGTCGGAATCCCGATTCTCTTTACCAGTTCAGCAATTTTTATTTAGTGGCGTTTTCAAGCCGTTTCATTATTGAGAATATAAATGCAGCAGACAGCAGGCAGCAGACAATAAAGACGCTCCATAACTGCCATAGTTCAACCTTGTCCCACAGTTTCGTCCCCACAAAGAGAAGCTTGTTTCCGACAGCTGTCGCTAAAAGCCAGCCTCCCTGCATCAGCCCCTGGAAACGCGACGGGGCTACCTTTGACACGAACGAGAGTCCCATGGGGCTCAGGAACAGTTCGGCAATAGTAAGGATTAGATAACTGCTTATTAGCCAGTAAGGCGTCACCCTGAAAGATTCCGCAACAGGTACACCGGCCAGTGAAGACGGGGATGGGAGTTTTACCGAGGCAAGAAGTACCACTATGAACCCGACGGCAGCAATGATCATTCCTATTCCTATCTTTTTAGGAGTGGAAGGCTCGATATTCTTTTTGTTCAGCCATGCAAAGACACCCATCACGGGGAAGGTGAGGGCAACAATGAATACCGGGTTGAAAGACTGGAACACCTCAGGAGCAATTGAATTCAACTGTTTAGCCCTGACGAAGAACATATAGGCAAAAACAAGCGATACTGCCAGTAGTGATCCACCAATGATCCTTGCATAAGCTTTAATGTTTTTCCTTATGAGAATCACCAGGCCGGCAACTGACCCGATAACCGCAAGCATTGAGGGGAGCGTGAAGAATAAATTGGTAAAAGGACCTACCTGTTTGGCAGTGTAATCACGTGCAAAAAGAGTCAGGGTTAATCCATTCTGATGAAATGACATCCAGAAGAAAACGACCACGATAAATACAAGTATCAGCGAAGAGACCCGAGCGTACTCATCCTTCCTTGAGGAGGTAAGGATCCATGTTATGAAACCCGCGAACAACCCGAAGGCAAGACCTGAGGCAATCCCGACAACAAATTTCAGACCGACGGCAAAGATGCCCATAGCTACTAATGCATAAATAAGAGGCATGAATTCAAACTTGATACCCGCCGGCGCTGTTTCAGTCTCTTTCATCTGCTTTTCCTTATTTGGCAATAGCCTGTTGAAGATTATATATACCAGCATTGAGATCACCATTGCCACGGCAGCAATCCCGAAAGCATAGTTATAACCCCTCGAGAAGGCATTCAGGTAATTGTCTGCAAAAGCGCCAAGGTCGGTGACAGGCCCGGCAAGGTTCACTTTATCAGCAAGCTGCTGCAGTGTGGTTGTATCTGTCAGGACGCCGTTCTTAAACTGGTGACATAACGCCGGAAGGCTTGCATCATGGGCAAATCCATTGGTTTTCAGCCACCAGCTCCGCATGGCATTGGCAGCATATGGGGCAAAAAAGGCTCCGACATTTATTCCCATATAAAAAATCATGAAGGCTGTGTCTCTCAGTTTCGAGTACTGGGGATTGTCGTACATCTGCCCTACCACAGCCTGCAGGTTACCTTTGAAAAGACCGTTGCCAAAGGCTATTGTAAACAGGCCTATTACAGTGAATGTGAGTGACATGCCTGGTATCGACATCAGCATGTAACCGGCAAACATTATTATTATTCCGAACAGAATAACTGTTTTGTACTTCCTGGTGGAATCGGCAAGTATTCCGCCGAAAAGAGCCAGCGCATAAATACTGAAGTAAAACCAGCTGTAGATATCTCCTGCCTTCTCGGCAGATAAGCCGTATTTGGCCTGCAGGAACAGAACAAGAATGGCCATCATGGTATAAAAGCCGAAACGTTCCCCCATGTTGGCAAAAAAAGCTACCAGCAGTCCTTTTGGATGGTTCTTAAGCATAATTATTTATGTTTATAGGTTTGTTTTGGTACTGACGCCGGCAAATATATTAATCTTTTTTGTTTGACGGGAATACAATAAATAAGAGCAGCAATAATTTTGTATCATCTATTTATATATTTGCACTAACCTTACTGATAAGTAGTATATGAAGATTTTTACATCCGCAGAGATCAGGGAGATTGATGCAGCGACCATACGCCTTGAACCGGTCACACCGGCCGGGTTGATGGAACGTGCTGCAACTGCACTGTTTCAGCATCTGAAGGATATTGTGCCACCTGAAAAGAAAGTGAATGTTTTTGCCGGACCCGGCAATAACGGAGGCGATGGCCTGGTCATTGCCAGGCTGCTGCACGAAGATAGCTATAAAGTCAGGGTATTTATTGTGGAGACAGGTACTGCCCACAGCAGCGAGTTCAGAATGAACTCAGAGCGCCTTATAAGATCAGGCCTCTCGCCATTCACCCTTGCCGATCCGGAACTTTTCCCGTCAATAAGCCGCGACGAGGTTATTCTCGATGCCATTTTTGGTACCGGACTGAGCAAGCCTCCTGCAGGGGCAGCTGCTGAGATCATACGCAAAATAAACCTTACGGGAGCTAATATAATTTCCGTGGATGTCCCGTCAGGTCTGTTCTGTGATGATAACACCCTGGCCGAAAGGAACAGTATTGTTAAAGCTTCCATGACTCTGACATTCCAGTTTCCCAAACTGTCATTTATGTTTGCCGGCAATGATGACTTCGTCGGTAAATGGGAGATGATAGACATTGGATTGCATCCGGAGACAATCTCGAAGATGCCTTCAAGGTATCATTATATAATGAAAGAGGATGTAAGGCCTCTTTTGCGCAAAAGAAGAAAATTTGATCACAAGGGTTCATTCGGCCATGCCCTGATCATGGCCGGGTCATATGGCAAAGCCGGTGCCGCGACGCTCTCAGCGTGTGCAGCTCTTCGTACTGGCGCCGGTCTGGTAACTGTACATACTCCTGTGGCTGCAGTAACACCGGTTCAGTCCGCATTGCCCGAGGCAATGGTTTCACCTGACACAGGTACTGAGTACATTACTTCTGTACCTGACCTTGCAAGATTTGATGCGGTGGGAGTGGGACCTGGAATGGGTACTGATCCGGACTCCCGCAAGGCATTGCGCACTCTGCTCGAGTCTGCCAGGGTGCCGCTTGTTATTGATGCCGATGCCTTGAACATGATTGCTCAGGACAGTGATATGCTGGCGCTGGTTCCGCCAAATTCGGTCCTCACTCCTCATCCAGGTGAATTCAGACGGCTCACTTCAACAGAGCGGACTGATTATCAGCTTATGGAGTTGCAGCTGGAATTTGCCGCAAAACACAATTGCATAATAGTTCTCAAGGGTGCTTATACATCCATTGCACTCCCTGACGGAAGAATCTTCTTTAACAGCACGGGCAACCCGGGCATGGCTACCGGCGGTTGCGGAGACGTCCTTACAGGAATGATTACAGCCCTGCTTGCCCAGGGCTATGAACCTGCCAACGCTGCAATAATTGGAGTATATCTGCATGGACTTGCAGGAGATGTAGCTTTAAGGATCCATTCTGAAGAATCTGTGATAGCCGGTGATGTCCTCATGAATATAGGAAGAGCATATCGCGAATCTCAGTTCAATAATTTCAGTCTCTACCTTTAAAATAATGTGAAATAATGAAAACTACACACAGCACATTCCTTTTCGTACTGATCCTTGTTCTTGCAGGTTGTACGACTATGAGGAAGGACAATGTATCCGATATCGTCATCCTGCCGCTGGGAGATGAAGTCAGTGTCACTGATGGCAGTATAGTATATGCCCTGCCCCTGACGGTTTTCGAGTTCGACATTGCTGCACGCAGAACAATAGAAATACCAGGGCCATACGCAAAATATGCCGGTGAGATGCTGGGACTGAATAATGTTATCACGACGAAAAAAGAGACCTGGGCCCTGGCCGGTGTGACTGCTGAAATTGTTGAAGAGGTGGACCCCTCCCAGTTTTATGTAATTCAGGGCACAACGCTGATGCAGACAAATCTCCTGGCGCTGAAAAAGAACGGATTGGTGCTTGATATAAACCCGGAGGTATATTCAAGCGCAACCTACTCCAATCTTCAGGGAAATGCTGATAATTCCTCCCTGCTTTTCCCTGACATGGGAGCGGAGGAATATGTCTCAACCAGGACTGACACGGCTTTCAGGGTGATAAAAGCTGATACAGCGTTCATCAGGGTTCCTTATCTTATTGAGATGAAAAAGGGAATGACCCTTGAGGAGCAGGCTGCTGATGCTGCCCGCAGGATCCTCGAGCTCCGTGAGGGCAAGCATATGATACTTACTGGAGAGACGAATATTTTTCCGCAGGATGGGGCGGCTATCGGGGAGATAAACAGACTCGATCGTGAGTACACCGCTCTTTTTGCCGGAAAAAGCATGACAGAGACAAAGCATTTCCGCATATGGTTTACTCCGGTTCTCGCGATGGCTGGNGAGAAAAGGACAATCTTTAAATTCTCGGAAAACGAAGGAGTGATGCCGGCTGCTGCCAGCAGCGGCACCCCGGTGCTTATTGAGATGACACCTTCAAATAAGACCAAAAACCTTAACCTTATAGTCAGACCTGCTACTTCAGAAAAGGAAGCGAATGCCCCTGACAAATTATACTACAGGGTACCTGATGTGGTTGATTTCAGGATCTCCTCCGGTAATGAAACGCTATACACAGGACGTACGCTGATATATCAGTTCGGCAGCACGGTGACCCTGCCATCAAATTTCATCATCGGTAAATAAAAGATTGCCGGATAAGATCAAAAGTGACGCCCTGATAGGGCGTAAATATGGTGTATGCCTGCATTAAAAACGACGCCGTTATAGGGCGTCGCTGCATGGTTGTCTTCCCTCAGACTTTCGGCTTTCGACTTTCAGACTTTCGACTTATTGAACTTTGCCCTGGAAGGTCTTCAGAAAGTCTTCGTAGCTCTGCTTCTGCCAGGTGGTGCCACCGAAATATAGGAGCATCGGCTCAAAATCCTTTGCGCTCTTGTAGCCGGAGACAGGCGTTATCAGCTCACTTTTCGCAGTAAGGAAGACAACGGTAGGATATCCGAGATTCCCCTGCAGAAGGGCATATGCAAGCTGATGTGTCGCACCCAGTTTGCCATCGTTAACGAATGTCCTTCCCTGAAAAACAACAGGGTCCTTTGATTCGGCATTGAATTTTACCGGGTAAAATTTTGAATTGAGTATCTCTGCAATAACGGGGTTCGAGAAAGTATCCTTGTCAAGCTTTTTGCACCAGCCACACCAGTCCGTGTAGGCATCAACAAATATCGGCCTGGGATTGGCCTGGGCCAGGGCAGCGGCTTCCTCTATGGAATACCATTTGACCGGGGTATTCTGGCCGGAGGCAATTATCGCCGGTACAACAAACAATAATAAAATAAATGCTTTCTTCATGATTTGCAAGTAATTATAATTTTTAGTCCCTTTAATTTAAGGACTGACAAATTTACCATTTCAATTCAATAACCAAAATTATGCCAGAAAGTTCAGATGTCATGTTTTATGCATAGGTATTTCGAATGATTTTTTTATACATTTACACACCTAATTTATAATTCTTCATTCGACTAAAATGGAAAAATTAAGAAAGACACTTGCCGATTCCAAAGCTGCAAGATGGACTGCCCTGGCAGTTGTGGCATTCACTATGCTATGCGGATATTATCTTACGGATGTCATGGCCCCTCTGAAAGGATTGCTTGAAGGTCAGCTTCTTTGGAATAGTTCAGATTTTGGATTCTTTACCAGTGCCTACGGATGGTTTAATGTATTTCTCCTGATGCTTATTATAGGAGGTATAATCCTTGATAAGATGGGAGTACGTTTTACAGGGCTGATGGCTGCCTCGATTATGGTAATTGGTACGGCGATTAAATATTGGGCAATTTCAACACATAGCCTTGACGGTCAGATGTGGCATGTTCTGTTCTGGGACGTTAAGGCACAGGTTCTGATGGCTGGTATAGGTTTTGCTATTTTCGGCGTCGGCGTCGAAACGGCCGGGATCACAGTTTCAAAAATTATTGTTAAATGGTTTAAGGGCAAAGAGCTGGCTTTAGCAATGGGGCTCGAAATGGCCACCGCAAGATTGGGTACAGCGCTTGCTCTTTCGACTTCTGTTCCGATTGCAAAAGCGTTTAACAGTGTTTCTGCCCCGATCCTTGTGTGTCTGATAATGTTATGTATCGGACTTATTTCTTTCTTTATCTATACTTTTATGGATAAGAAGCTGGATGCTTCAACAATCGCCTACAATAAGTCTATTAACAAAGTTGACGATGAAGAAGCATTCCGTGTTTCGGATATCCTGAAAATAATAACCAANAAAGGCTGGTGGTACATCGCCATTCTGTGCGTACTGTTTTATTCCGCAGTATTCCCATTCCTTAAATATGCAACTGACCTGATGGTTCAGAAGTTCCATATTAATGAAGACTGGGCTGGTTTAATACCGGCAATGTTGCCATTCGGAACAATACTTCTCACACCTCTTTTCGGTAATTTATATGACAGGAAAGGAAAGGGTGCGACTATAATGATTATCGGGGCTATATTGCTGATATTTGTTCATGTGGCCTTTACAATTCCTTTTCTTAATCATTGGTTAATTGCAATTCTTCTTATCCTTGTCCTTGGAGTCGGATTTTCCCTTGTTCCTTCAGCTATGTGGCCATCGGTGCCAAAAATCATTCCTGAAAAACAGTTGGGTACAGCCTATGCGCTTGTCTTCTGGGTTCAGAACTGGGGTTTAATGGGTGTGCCTGCATTAATAGGCTGGGTCCTAAATAAATATTGTTTCATCGGTTATTTCGCTGTTGTGGGTACAGGTTTTATTACATCTCAGGGAGACCAGATTACACAGGTAGCCGTTTCTGACAAGAACTTCTACCCATTAACTGTGGTCGGCTCCATGAGTCGTAAGAATGAAGATGTCAAAGTCTCCCAGTTCATAAAGAAGGATGATGGAACTATCTCAGCTGTTGTAACTGCTGTAAACGATACGATCAGTTCTGAGTTCATCACTCAGAAATCCCTGAAAAAAGCAGTTAAGAAGAATGAGGTTAAGGTTACCCGTTATTCATATACGGATAAAAAGGGAACTTTAATGGGTAATATTGAAAGTTTTATTACCGCAGATGGCAAGAGGACATCAAAGTACAGCAATGTTTTTTCTTTCTATAATTACACATTGCCTATGATGATATTTACTGCCCTTGGCATTCTTGGGTTACTTTTTGCTTTCCTGCTTAAGGCAGAGAATAAGAAGAAGGGTTATGGCCTTGAGATGCCTAATATTGTTAAAGAGTAATCAAAAAAATTTCTGATATGAGTGATATAAGAAGTCTTGAACCGAAACTGGTATGGAAATATTTCCATGAGATAACCCAGATACCCCGCCCTTCAAAGAAGGAAAAGGGGATGATTGAATACATGAAGAAATTTGGCAGGGAACAAGGTCTTGAAACGATCGTTGACAAGACTGGTAATGTCATCCTGCGCAAACCGGCTACCAAAGGGATGGAAAACCGGAAGGGGATCATATTGCAGGGCCATCTCGACATGGTACCTCAGAAAAATTCCGATAAAAAATTCGACTTTGAAAAAGATCCGATAGAAACCCGTATTGACCAGGGATGGGTAAAGGCCAATGGCACCACCCTTGGGGCTGACAACGGTATCGGCGTTGCTGCAGCAATGGCTGCGATGACTGACCCGAAAGTCGTTCACGGACCGCTGGAGGCACTCTTCACAATCGATGAGGAGACTGGGATGACCGGCGCGAAGAACCTTAAGAAAGGTATCTTAAAAGGNGAGATAATGATCAACATGGACTCTGAGGATGAGGGGGAGCTCTATGTCGGATGCGCAGGCGGAGTTGATGTAAGCGCCAAACGTAACTATAAGCAGGAAAAGACACCCGCTGGTGTGACAGCATATAAAATAGCCCTGAAAGGACTACGCGGAGGTCACTCTGGAGTTGATATACACCTCGGCCGTGCAAATGCCAACAAGCTTATGTTCCGCTTTTTCCAGCAAGCTGAACACGACTTCGGTATGCGCATTGCTGACTTTGGCGGCGGTGACCTGCGTAACGCCATCCCCCGCGAGTCGTTTGCCACTGTCGTTGTTCCGTCAATAAAAAAGGCACAGTTTGAAAAGTTTGTGAAGGGCTACGAGAAGATGTACAGGAGCGAGTTTAAAGAGGTCGATCCTGACATCAAAATGAGTGCAAAGTCGTGTGATGCCCCTGCAAAAGTGATGAATGCAGGCGATCAGTACAGGATAATAAGATGTGTATTCGTATGCCCCAACGGTGTGCAGAGGATGAGTCACAGCATGCCCGGGCTTGTCGAGACATCCAACAACCTGGCTGTTGTAAGTATCAGGGAAGGCAAATTCCTGGCTCACTGTCTCACACGCAGCTCGGTAGATACAGCAAAAGAGGCTACTGCATGGAAGATCGCAGCAGGATTCCAACTGGCCGATGCAGAGGTGGAGCTGTCAGGCAGCTACCCGGGATGGAACCCAAATATGGCAAGCCCGATACTAAAGACAATGCAGGAAACCTACCATAAACTGTATGGCAAGGTACCTGAGATAAAGGCTATTCACGCCGGTCTTGAATGCGGTATTATAATGGGCGGATATCCGAAGCTTGATTCAATCAGCTTCGGTCCGACGATACGTTTCCCGCACAGTCCTGATGAGAAAGTAGATATTGAATCCGTCGGAAAGTTCTGGAATTTCNTGGTGGCAACTCTGAAAAGCGCACCAATTAAATAATCCTGAATATTCAGTATAGCGGCGCCCTGGCAGGGCGCCGCTATATGGGAATATATAGGAATAGTCGTTTAAAAACGGCGCCGATCAGGGCGCCGTTTTTATTTTACGGTTATTTCCGCGAGGATATCATCTTTCATGACATTCTGGCCGGGTTTGACAGCTATTGAAGTCACCGTGCCGTTTGCTTCTGCCTGGATCTCATTCTGCATCTTCATGGCTTCGAGTATCACGAGGGCCTCTCCGCGCATCACCTCGGCGTTCTCCCGCACAAGAACATCGACGATCTTGCCTGGCATGGGAGCACGCACAACAAGATTCTGATTCCTGCCATGCGCGCTGCCAAGGACCTTTTTCCTCTGCATGGAAATAGGTGTCTCGACGGTGAAAATATGGCTTATGTCATTGAACAGGATCTCGTATCTGTTCTGCTTTGTCCGCACTATTTCAACAGGATAGCGCCTGTTCTTCCAGAGGACATGAACGCCGTATTTTTCATCCTCCCGCAGCTCTATCTTATATTCGCGTTTATTGACTTTGATGATATTCTTAAGCGGCAGGGTAAAGGTAAACTTCTGACCGTCATTTGACAGTGCATAAAGCTTTTTTATCTCGGGTTTATCTGGTTTCATCAGCTGAAAATCAAAATTGTGTAAGTCTCTTTCTCAGAAGCCAGGGTGTGAGCTCCTTGCCCTGGTCGAAGCTTATGTTCGCTTTCTTTTCCGTAAGGTTCTCCTCGACGAAAAGCTTGGTGGCAAGCCATGCTGCTATCGTCTCTTCGTATTCACCGGTGTTGTAGTATTTGTCAAGGTCTTTTTCTATGAACGCTGTCGTGAATGTACCCGACTGAAAGAGATGGTTACGCATAAGCATACGGAAGAACGGCAGTGTTGTCTTTGTCCCCTTGATCCATATTGCGTCCAGCGCCAGTTTAGTGTTTGTAATCGCATGCCTGCGGTCGGAACCGGTCACAATCAGCTTGGCAATCATCGAATCATAAGAAGCAACTATGCTCGATCCTGCGCTGACACCCGTGTCGACCCTTATGCCCGGTCCGACAGGGAAACTTATCTTTTCTATCCTGCCTGGTGCAGGTGCGAATCCCGCCTGCACATCCTCGGCGTTTATGCGGCATTCGATAGCCCAGCCTTCCAGCCTGATATCATCCTGGCGAAGAGAAAGTTCCTCACCTCCGGCAATACGAATCTGTTGCTCTATCAGGTCTATACCCGTGATCATCTCCGTCACCGGATGCTCAACCTGAATGCGGGTGTTCATCTCCATGAAATAGAAGTTACGGTCTGAATCCAGGAGGAATTCGACAGTACCCGCGGAGTAATACCCTACAGCCTTAGCCAGCCTGACCGCCATCGAGCCCATTCTTTCCCTGAGCTCTTCATCGAGGGCAGGAGAGGGGGCTTCCTCTAGCAGCTTCTGATGCTTCCTCTGGATTGAACACTCCCTTTCTCCAAGGTGAATGATGTTTCCATGCATGTCACCAAGTATCTGAAATTCAATGTGTTTAGGATTTTCTATGTATTTTTCTACGAAGACGCTGGGGTCATTGAATGATTTCTCGGCTTCGCGGCTCGCGAGAGTGAACATTTTTTCCATCTCCGAAGCCTGCCGCACGATTCGCATGCCCCGCCCGCCGCCTCCTGAAGCTGCCTTGATAATCACAGGGTATCCTATTCTTTCCGCATGTTTCAGTGCCTCATCCTCATCGGCTATGCTGCCGGGGCTGCCCATGGCCATGGGAATCTTATGCTTGAGTGCGATCTGCTTTGCAACGGTCTTATTGCCCATCTTGTATATCGAGTCGGGAGACGGGCCTATGAAAATGATACCGTTGTCCCTGCACCGTTCGGCAAAATATGCATTCTCAGCAAGAAAACCGTAACCGGGGTGCAACGCATCGCACTTTGTCTCAAGGGCTATGGATATCAGCTTTTCAATATCCAGAAAGACCGTGATTTCAGAAGACTCATCAACCTCATCATGCACGTTGTCAGCCAGGGAGAGATACATGGCGTTCGGTTCGGCAGCAGTACGGATGGCCGTGCACTTTATTCCCATCAGTTGTGCCGTCCTCATGATACGCACCGCAATCTCGCCGCGGTTTGCAATCAGTATCCTCTTTATCTTTTTCATTTCCTGTCCGTCTTTTTTTTTAATCTTCCTTCCTTTAGATCCATCGACGCCCTGACAGGGTGCCGGTACAATTGCCTATTGCCTAAAGAGGCATATTCCCGTGCTTCCTTGACGGCACTTTAACGCTCTTATTGCTCAATGCAGAGAAGGCGGACAACAGTTTCATGCGTGTCATGGCGGGGTCTATCACCTCATCGATATAACCCTTTTCATCAGCAATAAACGGATTCGCGACTTTCTCACGGTATTTCTTCACCAGTTCCTTTTTCAGTGCGGCCGGGTCTTTCGCGCCGGCCAGTTCACGCCTGTAAAGGATAGCTACGGCGCCGTCGGGGCCCATCACAGCAATCTCTGCTGACGGCCATGCGTAGTTGAAGTCGCCTCCCATGCCCCGGCTGTTCATCACAATGTAAGCGCCGCCATAAGCCTTGCGCAGGATAACTGTGATACGGGGCACCGTAGCCTCAGCGTAGGCGAAGAGCAGCTTCGCGCCATGCCTTATAATGCCAGAGTGCTCCTGGTCTTTGCCGGGCAGGAAACCGGGTACATCTTCAAGGGTCAGTATGGGAATGTTGAACGCATCGCAAAACCTAATGAAACGCGCACCTTTGGTTGATGAATCAATATCAAGCACACCCGCAAGCACCTTTGGCTGATTAGCCACTACACCTATGGTTTTGCCTTGAAGGCGACCGAAGCCGGTTACAATATTGGCAGCGAAAAGCTCCGAGGTTTCAAGGAAACTGTTGCGGTCGACAATAAGATTGATGATATCACGGACATCATA
>JGI11641J44799_10000462_pt1 | contig 12237 bp, 6 predicted proteins | sample WetSurSiteA1Bulk_FD_44799 | JGI IMG/M metagenome (IMG submission 44799) | reverse complement strand
GGGGTAAGTGAAGATGCCTGTCCGGAGTATGTCTTTTTCACCGAGCAGATCTTGCACATAGTTCTGCCCTGAATCAGAAAAGAAACCGCCTGCCACAGGTGCCCTGTATGCCTGCTTGGGGCGTTTCAGGACACTCGGAGGAAGATGTCCATGCATCATGCTCTTCAGGATATATTTCTCATTCAGACCATGCATTTTAAACTGGGGGGGGAGAGAGGCTGCAAATTCAACTACCCTGTAATCGAGAAAGGGATACCGGCCTTCAACCGAGTTGGCCATAGCCATGCGGTCACCCTGTGAAGATAAGAGATAACCCGACATAAAGAGAAAAACTTCCAGCCACTGCGCTTTGCTGAGCCTGCTATAACTGTCAAAATTGTCCGGAAGCCAGGATGTCAGATCGTCCTGGTACTCATATCCATCGAGAGTTGACCTTATTTCGGGTGAAAGAAAATTCAAAAGTGCAGAAGTATTATGCCAACGCAGGAAATGTGAATAGTAAGGTGACGCTGTTTCATTCAGTTTATAGCCAAAGAATAACCTCAGCATGGATTTGTTCCGGCCCTGAAACTGAGCCAGGTAAGGATATAATTTGTTCAGCAGCAATGGCCTGATCTTCGAATCGGGCTGTCGCGACCAAAACTCTCTGATGATCCCCTCCTTGAAAATATCATATCCGGCCAGCATCTCATCGGCGCCTTCCCCTGTAATAACAACCTTGATGTTGTTTTCCCTTACTTTTTTTGCCAGGCAGAACATGGGTACGGGAGCGGTGCGCAAAACCGGAATCTCGGAATGCCACACGACCTCAGGGAAGTATTTGCCGATGTCCTCACGGGTGCATGTATAGGCATAATGACGCGTACCGAGGTATTCTGAAACTTCTTGCTGATAGGGGGTTTCATCAAATTCACCGTCTTCAAAACCAATGGAGAAGGTCTGTAGGGTTGCAGGTTCAACCCTTTTGATCAGTGCCGTTGTGGCGCTTGAATCAAGGCCGCCACTCAAATATGCAGCAACAGGCACATCTGCCCTGAGTCTTAACCTGACTGAATTAGTTAAAAGCCTTTCCAGTTCTTCCTGAGCATCATGGAATGATCCTTTGAAAAGAGATTCCGGTTCAGCCGGAAAACGCAGTGACCAGAAAGACTGTATCAGCGTTTTTTTCCGTGTTACTTTCATGAAATGACCAGGGGGCAGTTCAAAAACTTTTTTAAAGATGGTTCTTGGTGTTATCGTGGTCCATAATGTGAACACTTGTGAAAGCGATACCGGATCAACCTCGGCTTTTACAGCGGGATGCTCGAATAGTGTTTTTATTTCAGAACCGAAAACAAGGGTATTGTCAGTCCAGGTATAAAATAGCGGCCGTATGCCCATACGGTCCCTGGCAATAAACAACTCTTCTTTTACTTTATCCCATATGGCAAATGCAAACTGACCGTTCAGCCTGTTCAGACACTCGGTACCATATGCCAGGTAGGAATTCAGCAAAACCTCTGTGTCGCTCCCCGTCCTGAAGGTAAATCCTTTTTGAATCAACTCCTCCTTCAGTTCCAGATAATTAAATATTTCACCGTTGTAAGCAATCCAGAAATTCCCGTCGCTTGAAGATAAAGGCTGTTGTCCTGTTTTCAGGTCTATAATACTAAGCCTTACACTACCCAGGGCCAGGCATGTATTGAGGTAGATACCGCTTTCATCAGGTCCGCGGTATTGTATCCTGGAAAGCATCCTGCTTAATAACCGGGCTGCATCTTCAACTGGCCCGGAACGATTAAATACTCCGGCTATTCCACACATGTTGGTTTTGGTAAATCGCGATAAACCAACTAAGTGACATCTATTTCGGTTTTCTTTCCGATATACCTGGTGATCGAGTCTATTGACTCAAAATTTTCCTCAACCAGGTCTTCGTCGCCAGGTTTGATTCCAAACGTTTCTTCAATAAAATCGATCAGGAGGACAAAAGCCATTGAGTCAAAGATACCTTCCTTAAAGAGCAATGTCTGAGGTGTCAACATCTGCAGATCTATGTGGGTGTTTTTACCAATATACTCAACTACCTTTCTTTCAATCAGGGTCTTGTCAATTGTCATCTGGTTATTATTAAGGATTTTATCCAACCATAAAAATATAAAAAAAACTGTATCTGTATTCGTTAAAAGCTTTATTTTCAATAAACAGCATGTTTCAGTTGTCCAACAACCATTAATTGATGATGAAAAATGAAATCCGGTTCAGGGTTTCGTAACTTTAAATACACTTTGATCATTGTCATCGGATATTACCAGAATATAGAAGCCGGCAGACAGAGAGGATATATCCAGTGCCAGCTGGTCATCAGCTGCAGCAGGCTGCCTGAATAACAGTTCACCGTGGAGATTGTACAATTGTATAGACCGGTGCAGGCTGAATTCATGAAAACTGATTCTTAATTCCGAATGGATCACCGTGATGACCGGTGGTTTTAAGCTACCTGCTGAGGTCAACCCGTCAGGGATCTCCTGGTTGGTAATATTGATGACCATTGACCCGGAAATACCGGACCCGTCGTTAGCGGTGGCAGTAGCTGTTACTGAACCATTTCCCACGGCAGTAACAAGTCCGGATGAATTGATGTTTGCCTGTCCGGTTCCGTTAACAATGGTCCAGGTGACGCTTTTGTCGGAAGCATCAGCCGGGATGACCGAAACAACTAACTGTAAGGTTCCGCTTTTTGTTGTAATTGCTGAGTTTTCACCTTCCCCGGTCACAGTGATGCCGGTTACCGGTATGGCAATCACTGGTTTGTTCCATCCGGCCAGACTGGCCCAGAGCCACCAGGCTGCAATACCTTTTCTCTGGCAATTAAGTGATTGAGAATGGGCACATTCCCCGGAATAAAAGCAACTATCCGGATGCAAAGTGCTCCATTGCACGGCCCAGTTGGCATCCTGAGAACCATCACCATCCGAATCAAAGTCGCAATTGTCCGTAGCCAGTAATTCCATATAATTTACTTCGCCATATGGCGCATAGCTTTCAATGTCAGCGAAGTCAAACAGAATCTTGTTGTTATTCCGGCAGAAGGTCCTGATTTGTTCATTTCTTAAATGTAGCTTGCCGGTCGGACCTTTGCCATCGAGATGACCGGTCATGTATACGAATTTCTTATCCGGAAAATCCTGTTCCAGCTGATTCATCTGATCAAGATATATGTTGACGTGATTCTCTTCTGCATAGCTCAGTTCTCCGCACCACGACCATATGATAACGTTCACATCTGCGTTGGCAGGCTTAAGCAGGTACTCCCTTGTAAGGGTATCCCATTTGTAAAAATTCGGATTGCCCAGATCAATCGAATAGGAGGCAAAATAGTCATGCAGATCCAGTGATCCTTCTGAACCTCCGTTGCTAAAAGCATAATTGTCTCCGTAATGGCTGTAAATACCTTCCATTCCCGAAATCAGCTGGCTGCCATGAGAGGTATGGCCGTATGCAATATGAAGCTTCGACCTGGCTGAATCGACCCAGTTTGCAGGGATCTTGTTAAGGTAAGTACAATCATGATCAATAATCAGGGGAGATTGCGCATGCAGACTGATGCAGAAATACACAATCAACAGGGCTGGTAAGAATCTTTTCATGACCGAATGGGACTGATGGAAAGTAATTGAACGCCGGTATGCAACAGAAAAGAGAGATTGCATACTTTACCAGCTATAAAGGTAACAATTCGCTTTAAATTGAAAATAAATTGGCCAGTGTTTTTAAAGATAGTTCAGGACACATCCTAAATAAGCTGGAAAATCTATATATTAGCCAGACAGTTCAATTATTGAAACAATAGCTGATATGAAAGCCCGTGATAATCCTTTTCATATTTTAATAATTGCAGTTGCAGCATTATCATTATTGTCATTAATATACGGTTGTAATAAGCCACAAAAGCCAAATCATATGTCGGGATCAACAAATATCCTGTTCCTTCACCACAGCACTGGCAAGGTGATTTTACTTGGAAATACGTCAAGAATAATCTATAAACTGGGCTTTAAGGGTGGAATCGATAAATTGTTTGCCGATTCAAATAAAAAGAACGGCACCAATTACAGGTTTTCAAGCCAGTATTTCCCGAAACAGGAAATATATGGCTGGAAGAACTATCCTTTTGATTACTACAACATATGGGTCAGGAATGCCGGTGACCGGCCTTTCCAGGATGAACCCACGCTTGAGATCCTGACAAAAACGTACAACGTAATTATTTTTAAGCATTGTTTTCCGGTAAGTAACATTGTGGAGGGCAAAGGAGCTCCTGATATTGATTCGGAAGAAAAGACGCTTGAGAATTATAAATTGCAATACGGGGCGCTTAAAGAAAAACTGAAACAGTTTCCTGAGACCAAATTCATTGTATGGACAGGTGCCGCCCTGGTGAAGAATGAAACCAGTGAGGGAAATGCCATAAGGGCCAGGGAGTTTTTCAACTGGGTTGTCAATGAATGGGATGAGCAGGGTGACAACATCTACCTGTGGGATTTCAGAAAGCTGGAAACCGAAGGTGGCTTGTATCTGCCTGATAAATTTGCCAATTCAGCCAATGATTCACATCCTGCAAAAAGCTTTGCTGCAAGCGTGATGCCCTTGTTTTACCAGCGAATTATTGATGTCATCGAAAACCGGGGTGACAGTGGCAGTATAACGGGGGAGAACGATTAAATCTTTCAGAAAGGTTTTACAAATTTGAATGCAGTTGATTTTCCCTTCCCTGTCAGTACTACAACATAGGCCTTTGGTGGCAGGGAGGATATAGAAATCACACAGGTATTGTCAATTACCGGTTCGGTCAGAAGTATGTTCCCGGAAATATCCAGCAGCCTCACCAGTGAAAAATCCTGATCCCTTTGGGTGGAAATCGTTAGCTCGGATGGACTACACTGCCAGCTAAAGGGCTTTAGATCATCCTGTTCCTGATCATTAAATCCGGACTGGTTTGTAATTACAACATTCAGCAAACCGATAACACCCGAACCATCCATGGCAGTTGCCCTTGCAATTACCTCACCCCATGAAGCAGCCGTCAGCAGTCCCCCTGAACTGATGTCGGCACGCCCGGTGACGTTTTGTACGGTCCATGTAACGGACTTATTATGGGCATTATTGGGAAATATCTGTGCGTAAAGCTGCAAAGTACCCCCGATTGCCGGTATTCTGGTCTCAAAACCTTCACCGTAAACTACAATCGACGTAATGGTAACGGTGCCCTGTGAAATCGTAATGACCATGGAGCCGGTGATTCCGGAACCATCTGTGGCCGTAGCAGTGGCCGTAACGGTACCATCAGCTATCGGAGAAACGAGTCCTGTACCGCTTATTGTTCCCTGTCCAGTACCATTTGCCAATGACCAGGTAACGTTTTTGTTGGTGGCATAGGCAGGCAGAACGGCAGCGGATAATTGCAGTGTTCCGTTGTTTGCAGAGATAATGGAAGAGCCACCCGCCCCGGTTACGGTTATCGAAGAGACGAGTATGATCTGATTGGATAGGGTGATCACCAGGGATCCGCTTATACCTGAACCGTCTGTGGCACTTGCCCTGGCCGTCACTGTTCCATTGGTCTGGGCTGTCAAGAGACCGGAAGCACTGATGGTAGCTTGTCCGGTACCATTGATGACCGACCAGGCCACTGTTTTGGTTGTGGCGTTCGATGGCAGAACAGTTGCCGACAATTGCAGGGTCCCGTTGTCGGTTGTTATGGTGGTTGCACCACCTGCACCGGTGACAGTAATGGAAGACACCCACACCAGCTGGTTCGTGATTGTAATGACCATCGAACCTGAAATACCTGTACCATCATTGGCAGTAGCTCTGGCGGTCACCGTGCCATTGGCGAAAGCGGTAACGAGACCGCCGGCACTAATCAATGCCTGGCCGGTTCCACTGACCAGCGACCAGGTGACTGATTTTGTGGTGGCATTGGAAGGTGATATAGTTGCCGTTAATTGCAGCGTACCCCGGTTGGTCGTGATGGTATTGGCTCCGCCGGCTCCTGTAACGGTAATACCGGTCACAGGTATCACCTGGTTGGAAATGGTAATGGAGATGGATCCAAAGATACCAGAACCGTCGACAGCCGTTGCCCTGACAATTACTGTGCCATTGTCAACGGCGGTAACCTGACCGGTAGTACTGATCGTTGCCAGCGTACTGCCGCTTACAATTGACCATGACACCGAATCGTTAGTGGCATTTACAGGTGTTATGGCTGCACTGAGCTGTAATTTTCCGCCGTCAGTATTGATGGTGCTCAGCCCGCCCGCACCGGTAACAACAATCCCCGTAACCAGAATGGGCTGGTCTGTAATGGTTATCAGGAGTGAGTCCTTTATTTCGGAGCCATCATTGGCCGTGGCCTTTGCCGTGACAGTACCCTTTGCAACTGGCGTGAGCAATCCCGAGTTGCTGATGGTGGCTTGTCCCGTGCCGTTAACAACTGACCAGGTCACTGTTTTATTGGTCGCATTGGCAGGTGTAATGACCGCAGTCAGCTGCCATGGATTTCCAAGGGCAATAAGCGTGATTCCCCCGGTGCTGGTCACTGTTATATCGGAAACAGGTATGATCTGGCCAGAAATGGTGACCACGAGGCTGCCATAGATACCGGATCCGTCAATGGCTGTAGCCCTGACGGTCACGGTACCATTGTCCAGCGCTTTGAGCTTGCCTGCTGCGTCGATCGTTGCCAGACCCGCGCCACTGTTTATAGTCCAGGTAACCGCCTTGTTGTTGGCATCGGCCGGGAACACTGCAGCGTTCAACTGGAGGGTGCCATCGTCAGTAATGATTTCCGATACTCCTCCTTCTCCGCTGACCACGATGCTGTCAACCAGCACCACTTGGTTGGTCATGGTAATCACCAGCGAACCTGAAACGCCCGAACCATCAGCAGCAGTTGCTCTGGCAGTTGCAGTTCCGTTGGAAACTGCAGTAAGAAGGCCTGTAGCACTTATTGTAGCCCTGCCTGTGCCATTGACCACAGACCAGGTGACGGCTTTATTGGTTGCATTAAGAGGCATAATTTCTGCTATAAGCTGAAGTGTGCCTCTATTCGTACTGATTGTGGATATGCCACCGGTACCGGTAACGGTAATCGCGGAAACAGGTACAGGTTGATTGGAAATCGTAATGCCCATAGAACCGGAAATACCTGAACCATCTGTTGCAGTTGCAGTTGCAGTAACAGTACCGGTTTCTATTGCAGTAACCAGTCCTGTAGAACTGATGGAGGCCTTTCCTGTACCATTGAGAATGGACCAGGTAACTGATTTTCTGCTTGCACTGACTGGTGTGATATGGGCCGTAAGCTGCAGGGTCCCGCCGCTGTCAGTAATTACAGAACCTCCACCAGCTCCGGTGACCGTTATGCCTGTAACCGGGGTGTTGATTGGTTGCCCATTCCAGCCTGCCAGTCTGGCCCATAACCACCATGCAGCAACTCCTTTTTGCTGACAGTTGAGTGCTTGAGAATTCGAACAGGCTCCCTGGTAAAAACTGCTGTCAGCGTTTGCAGTCGACCACATTGTAGCCCAGTTGGCATCCGGAATATTGTCAAGGTTAGAGTCGTAATCACAGTTGCCATTTGCCAGGAGAACCATAAAGTTTTTCTGACCGTCCGGATCAAAACTCTCGATATCGGCAAAATCAAACAGGATTTTTGCACTGTCAGCACAGTATTTCCTGATCCGTTCATTATTCACATACAGGGTTCCCGAGTTCCCGGTACCATCCAGATGTCCTGTCATATAAACAAATTTGACAGCGGGATAATCCTTTTCCAATTGGTTCATCAAGGCCAGATACTTGGTTACAGTATCCTGTGGTGCTGAGGAAAGCTGTCCGTTCCATGACCAGATAACCACATTAACATCCGTGTTTGACACAAGATAATTGCGGGTGAGACTGGCCCACTGTGTGAAAGTGGGACTTCCCAGGTCACCTGTTACGAAGTTATCGTGGAGATCCAGTCCAACCCCGGACCCTGTGACATCAAATGCAAAATCAGTTCCGTATTCATCATACACTCCTGTCATTCCAGAAATCAGTTGATTGCCATAGGCAGAATGACCGTAAGCGATGTGGAGTTTTGCACTGGCACTGTCAATCCTGGAAGCAGGTATTTTATAAAGATGCGTGCATTGATGGTCAATTAATATGGATGTTTGCCCATGGATTGAAACTAGCATCAGGCTGGATATCAGGCAGAATACAATACGCTTCATATTGAGCAATTATCTGTTTGGTTACTAAAGTCAACCCGCATTGTTAGCAGTAAATCTCACGGTACCATTTAATGAACTGCTTAATCCCATAATCAACCGGATTGATGGGTTTGTAACCGCAGGCTGCTTTTAACAGTTCAACCTCCGCCCATGTCTTTTTTACATCTCCGGCCTGCATGGGCATATATTCAACCACTGCTTTCTTCCCGGTGGCTTCCTCAATGGCATGGATGAAATCCGTGAGTTTTACCGGATGATTATGGCCAATATTGTAGACCCGGTAAGGTGCCGGAGAAGTGGAAGGATCGGGCTCCAACCCGCTCCAAAGTTCGTTTCTTCCGGGCGGATCACCGGTGAGGATTCTAAATATTCCTTCAACAATATCATCGATGTAGGTAAAATCACGTTCCATCGCACCATTGTTGAAAACCTGGATCGGTTTGCCCTCTAGAATAGCCTTTGTGAAAATAAAAAGTGCCATATCGGGTCTTCCCCAGGGTCCGTAAACTGTGAAAAATCTCAGTCCGGTCGTTGGCAGACCAAAAAGATAACTGTAAGTATGCGCCATCAGTTCATTGCTCTTTTTGGTAGCGGCATAAAGGCTTATGGGGTGATCAACATTGTCCTTTTCGGAGAAGGGAATTTTTTCGTTCAGGCCATATACACTGGAACTGCTGGCATAAACCAGGTGTCTGACGGCATGATGACGACATGCTTCCAGAATATTGATGAAACCATAAATATTGCTGTCAATGTAAGCATAAGGATTTGTCAGACTATAGCGTACACCTGCCTGGGCGGCCAGGTTGCATACACAATCGAACTGCTCATGTTCAAAAAGCCTGGTCAGGTTATCCCGGTCCTCCAGTTTGAGTTTAACGAACCTGTATGATGGGAAAAGTTTGCTGGTAATCAAGTTGTTGTATTCTATCTCTTCCCGCTCTACACCGGTTTGCCTTAGCCTGGCGTATTTCAGATTAACATCGTAGTAATCATTGATGATATCCAGTCCAACAACTTCGTGGTTTTCACTGATCAATCTGTTTGTCAGGTGAAATCCAATAAAACCAGCCGTACCGGTAACAAGTATTTTCATAGCTTAGGGTTTGGCGATGTAACCTGAAACTCGCCCCGCGCAAAATTATTATAAATTATAATGATTCAAAAATTTCTTGATCAGAGCGGAATTAATTTTGATCAACCATTGTATTTATTGTTTATAAATATTGAGAAAGGTACATTTTTTGTGGAAAAAATGTGACTGCAACCATTGGACCTGTTATGACAACATTGCTTTTATTCTTTTTATCGGTTATCTTTTCCGGTCACCCGGTACACATTTCCTTCACCAGTGTCGAAATCGATTTTACCGCGCAGGAAGCGGCATTGACGTATAAATTCAACACGGATGATTTCAGTTTATTATTCTTCCACGTCTATGAGAAGACCATCAGGCCTGAAATGAATCAGGAATTGACACCTATTCAATTGAAGCTGATTGACACCTATCTGTATACATCATTTGTCATGACCCTCGATTCGGATACCCTTGATTTTAAATTTGTCGGAAAGGAACAAAACGAGGAATTCATCTGGCTTCATTACAAATGCCATATTCCGAAAGCCAGCTACAATTCTTTGCAGATGACCAATACGTTACTGCTCGAGTTGAATCAGGATCAGTCCAATTTGGTCATACTGACCTATGGAGGACAAGAAGCAGGTAACACGTTCAATATAAGTAACAGGAAATGGAACATCCCCATCAGGCAAGATTAAGCCGGCAGGTATTCGGCTTTTAGCAGGAAATGTTAACTTTGCAGGAATGAAAAAAACCATTTTAATACTTTCAGGACTATTGTTGCTGCCGGCAGGATTATTTGCTACACACAACAGGGCAGGTGAGATCACCTTCAGGCAGAAATCAGGCTATACGTATGAGGTGACAGTTACAACCTTTACCTATACCCTCAGTGCTGCAAACCGGTCTCAGCTTACCGTTGAGTGGGGTGACAATTCATACTCTGTTGTGGACCTGGACAGCAGGATCGAACTGCCGAACTATTATTACTGGAATAAGTATACAACAACACATACCTTCCCGGGTCCCGGCATTTACCAGGTTTTGATGCAGGACCCGAACAGGAATTTCGGCATTAATAACATTCCGAATTCGGTGGATGTTATCTTTTCTATTAAGACAACCTTGATTATCAGTCCCGAAATTGGCAACAACAGCACCCCCCAGTTGCTCAACTTCCCGATCGACAAGGCTGCGCTGGGTCATATCTTCATCCATAATCCTGCTGCCTATGATCCGGATGGTGACAGTCTGTCCTATAAGCTCACCGTTTGCACAGGTCAGGATGGCAAGCCAATTGAAGGCTATATACTGCCTGCATACAGCGATACACTCTATGTTGATGCGGTATCCGGGGACCTGGTATGGTATACTCCGGTGGATACCGGGAAGTACAACGTAGCCATGAATATCGAGGAATGGAGGCACGGTGTGAAAATAGGCAATATAACCAGGGATATGCAGATCGATGTTTATGAGACCGACAACAATCCTCCTGTAAATCCTCCGCTGAAGGATTATTGCGTTCTGGCAGACTCGCTGATTGAATTTCAGGTGACGACAACCGATGAAGACCATGATTCCATTAAGCTGATCATGACCGGCGGTCCCTTCATTGTAAGTACTTCACCGGCAACTTTTACCAGGGTAGCTTCCGGGAAGGGATTTGCCACATTTAATTTCAGGTGGCAAACTAACTGTGCGCATGTACGAAAACAGCCCTACCAGGTGACCCTTAAAGCTGAAGATATTAACAATGACATTAGCCTGGTCGATATCGACAATTTCAATATCAGGGTAATGGCGCCTGGTCCCGAAAACCTTCAGTCGGCGGCAACCAGCACCGAAATCGGTCTTACCTGGAATCCTGTGAATTGTGATGGAGTGTCAGGATATTACATATACAGGAGGGAAGGCAGTTCTGGATTTACACCGGGTGAATGTGAAAACGGGGTACCTTCCTATACGGGTTTTGTGAAGATAGGAACTACTGCCGGTATTGCTGGTACTTCCTTTACCGATGACAATAATGGAGAGGGACTTGTTCAGGGGATCCAATATTGTTATAGGGTAACGGCCTATTATGAGGACGGAGATGAAAGCATGGTATCCAATGAGACATGTAACTCACTGGTACCTGGATTTCCAGCAATCCTCAATGTCAGTGTGACTGATGTTGATGAAACCTCAGGTAGTATTTTCCTGGCCTGGGCCAAACCACGCAATTTTGATGCAGGCTCTGCGCCAGGCCCTTATGTTTACAAAATCTATCGATCCGAGACGCAGGATCAAAGCGGTTTTGCCCTGATTGATTCAGTGCAGACAGCCGATCTCAATGATACAACCTATACCGATTCACCGCTGAATACGGTAAGGTTTCCTTATTATTACAGGGTGATCATGTTTAACAACACACCGGGCAACAGGTTTGAAATGAAGCCTGGCGAGAGTGAGATCGCCTCGTCACTTTATATTGAAATTACACCGGATGATAACCAGCTTACGCTGAACATCAAGAAGAAAGCACCATGGATCAATGACAGTTATGTAATATACCGGCAGAATGCTGCGATGGTCTTTGATTCCATTGCACTTACCGAAAGCAATGTTTTTGTGGATACCGGTTTACAGAACAATATCACCTATTGTTATCAGGTTAAGAGTATCGGCTGGAGACCCATTGATGATGTTATTTTTAACAATACCAACATGTCGCATGTCAATTGCGGTACCCCGGTGGATCTGACACCTCCCTGTGCACCTTCGCTGACAGTTGAATCGCGTTGTGACAGCCTGATGAATATCCTGACCTGGACAAATCCCAACCATTCCTGTTCCGATGATGTGATCCGGTATACTATTTATTATGCTCCGGATGTCAGTACCCCGTTG
>JGI11641J44799_10000460_pt1 | contig 12253 bp, 10 predicted proteins | sample WetSurSiteA1Bulk_FD_44799 | JGI IMG/M metagenome (IMG submission 44799) | reverse complement strand
ATTATTCACAGGCCATTATCAATGTAGGCTGGACTATTACCCCTGATGAGGGTAAACTCGAAGCCATCATAACCCAGAAGTGGATTGCACTCAACGGTATCGATGCCATACAGTCATGGTTCGATTACAACCGCACCGGATTTCCTTCTGACCTGCCGATCTCGTTGTTGGCTGTTGGGGTTCATGATGACAGGCCTGTCAGGTTGATGTATCCGGCCAGTGAACTTGCATCGAATGCTGATAACGTTCCTGATCAGCCAGAACCATTCACCGAAAAGATATTCTGGGCTCAATAATTTTATATATGAACAATATGAAAACATTAAAATATATATTTTTACTGGTCCTGGTAGTCGGGACCTTCAATTCCTGCTTTGAGGATAACACCATCTATGAACAAAATGATGATGGTCCGAATATGGTGGGATTCAGAGATCCTTCCGTTACACTGGGTGCAGTTGCAGATGGCAATGAATACACGTACGTGCTGCCGGTTAAGGTTTTTGGTCCTACCCTTACAGACGTAAAATCAGTAGTTACGGCTACCATTGGTGTAGATGAATCATCCACTGCCATTGAGGGCACGCATTTCAGGCTTGACAATCCGACGATAACCTTCGATCCGGATAACAACCTGTTGAATAATTTCGAGGTAACCATGCTGACTGAGGGCATTGAGGCTCCACTGGATGAAGCTCCCGTCCTTGTGCTGAAGGTAACGGATGTCAGTGGCTCATCCAATGTGGTCGCCAGTGGCAAGACCATTTCCATTACGCTGAATTACGGTTGCTTCTCCAATCTGGCTGGTATATATTCTGTTGTTGTCGTCCGTACGAATTATGACGGTGTTGTTACAGAGTATCCTGCCTATGAGGAGGAAATTAAGAGCACGGGCATTGGTGAATACCGCACCTCCTACATCGGGCATTATATTCCCACCAACGGTTATCCTGACGGTTTGGGTGCAGGTACCGAAGGATTTTCATTCAATGATGTCTGCGATGTACTGTCGGTACCCCTGCAGAACCTGAATGATTACTATTCAAATGAGGTCTCAGGCACTGATTTTGGTGCTGTTGATCCGGAAACCGGCGTGCTGACCTTGAAATATCAGATCACATTTGCTGCAGGTATCAGATCATATGTAAGTGTTTACACTCCTGTGCCGTAATTATTACTTAATTAATTAAAATCTAAAATATGAGAAAGTATTTAATATATAATCTGGCAGCACTTGCTCTTGCAGTGGGAAGTCTGATTTCCTGTGACGCACCCGATCAGGAGGTAAGTCCTGTGATCAGCCCGGATACAAAACCCATGGCAACTTTTACTGCCAACATGAGCACTACATCAGTAGAGGAGGGTGATACGCTGATCCTAACGATCACTACCGACAAGATGATTGAACGGGCTCTTACGTTTGCCCCCATTATTGAGGGAGGCACCGCTGATGAACTCGATTATACCATTGTTGGTTCTGCAGGAACATCTGCCGTTTTGGCCCCTTATACCAATTCGATTCAGATGCTGATCATTTTCACGGAAGACAATTTTCCGGAAGTTTCCGAGGATCTTCAGCTGGAGATCGGCGTATACAGCATTGCAGAAAAATACCTGCTGCATCCTGACTACGAAAATCTGGCCCTGGATCTCACCATCACAAATAAGAATGACCCGACTGCGCTGACCATTGCTTTTGGCTGGCCAAATCACGATGAGGACATTGACCTGTTCTCATTTTTTGGCACCGAAGCCTGGGGCGCAGCTGCTTCATCGGATAATCCGGAGATCGACCGTTCAATATGGACAACTGATCCTGACGGTACTTACTATTCCGGTATTGATCCATATGATGTAACCGGCGATCCGATCGAGTATACCGTTTCTCTCGGTTATCCGGATGGTACGGTTGAGTTCTTAACAGGGACTTTCGATCCGCAAAATCTTGATGCTTATACACAGGATTATTTTGAGCCCTGGGATATTTATACTTACAGGATTCTTGAGATTGAGAAAACCGGCGAAACTTATGATGTAACGCACGTTATTCCTGTCAAATAGTTACTATTTGCCTAATACTAAAGGGTGTTCTGTGGAGATAGGACACCCTTTTTTTTTATTGCGGTATTGCCCGGCAAAGAATAGCGTCTGAAAAGGGCTCTGAGAAATATAGGCATTTTTACCAACTGTTTCTTTTGACACTTTCGTTATCTTTGTCACCTTACTATTCAAAGATATGTTACCTGAAACGCAAAACATAAGTATTCCCGCTAACGGGCGTGAGACACGCCTTTCCAAGGAGGCCATACTGAACCAGCATGCCAGGGTGATCTGGATGTGCGGCCTTTCCGGAGCCGGTAAAAGTACACTTGCCACACGGCTCGATAATGAACTTCTTAGCCGGGGTTACCTTTCGCAGGTCATTGATGGCGACGTGGTAAGAGGCGGACTAAACAAGGGTCTTGGCTTTTCCAGTGAGGACCGTCATGAAAATCTCCGCAGGGTAGCTGAGGTGGCCAAACTGTTCGTGAATTGCGGTGTCATAAGCATTGTTTCATTCATCAGTCCAACCCTTCATTCCAGGGCCATGGCAAAAAATATTATCGGAGAGCAGGATTTCCTGGAGGTGTATATCAATGCATCTCTTGATGTTTGTGAAGCCAGGGATATCAAAGGTCTGTACAAGCAGGCACGGGAAGGTAAGATCCCTGATTTTACAGGTATACACCAGCCGTTTGAGGCACCTGAACACCCGGATGCTGAAATTGCAACAGGTTCAATGACCGTCGAAGAAAGTATCCGGCAATTGCTTGATTTTGTTTTACCCAGGATATCATTTAAAGATCAGCATGAACAATCACAATATAAACCATCTTAAGGAACTGGAAGCCGAATCGGTTTTCGTGATCCGCGAGGTTGCTGCCCAGTTTGATAAACCGGTCATGCTGTTCTCAGGCGGAAAGGACTCCATTGTTATGTACCACCTGGCACGTAAGGCCTTTTGGCCTATGAAAGTGCCTTTCCCGCTGTTGCATATTGATACCGGTCATAACTTTCAGGAAACCCTTGATTTCCGTGACCACCTGATGGATAAAACCGGAGGACGTTGCATCGTGCGCCTGGTGCAGGACAGCATTGACCAGGGCAAAGTGACTGAAGAAACCGGATACAATGCCAGCCGGAATGTGCTTCAAACTGTGACGCTGCTTGATGCTATCGCAGAGTTCAAGTTTGATGCCGCAATGGGTGGTGGCAGACGGGATGAGGAAAAGGCAAGGGCCAAGGAACGGTTCTTTTCCCACAGGGATGAGTTCGGACAATGGGATCCCAAGAACCAGCGTCCTGAATTGTGGAACCTCTTCAATGGTAAGAAAAGAATGGGTGAGCATTTCCGGGTTTTCCCGCTGAGCAACTGGACCGAAATGGATGTCTGGCAGTACATTTACATGGATAACGTTGAAATCCCCAGTCTGTACTATACGCACAAACGTGAAGTATTTAACCGCGACGGCGTATGGCTGGCATATGCCCCGTTCATGAAACTCAAACCGAATGAAAAGGTCGAGACCATCGATGTAAGATGCCGGACTATCGGTGATATTACCTGCACAGGTCTTACCTTATCAAAGGCTGACACGCTCGGGGATATCATACTTGAAGTTGCTGCCACCCGGGTTACAGAACGTGGCGGCCGGTATGATGATAAACGGTCGGAATCGGCGATGGAGGACAGGAAAAAAGAGGGGTATTTTTAAATGTGGCCGGAGAAGGTGGCAGTGGCAGTTGACCACCTGCCCAATACCAAACACCAGGCAAAGAGCTGAAATGTATACGAAATAAAATGAATATAGCACAGGAAAAACACGCCGGATATTTGGATATGGAATTACTGCGGTTCACCACCGCCGGCAGTGTGGACGACGGTAAAAGCACGTTGATCGGGCGATTGCTTTATGACAGCAAAGCTATTTTTGAGGATCAGCTGGAAGCGCTTGAAAAGGCCAGCATCAACCGTGGCGAGGACCAGATCAACTTATCGCTGCTGACTGATGGCTTGCGCGCCGAACGTGAACAAGGCATTACTATTGATGTGGCGTACCGATATTTTGCCACACCCAAAAGAAAATTCATCATAGCCGATACCCCGGGTCATATCCAGTATACCCGCAACATGGTTACCGGTGCTTCCACGGCCAATGCCGCGCTGATCCTGATCGATGCCAGGAACGGAGTAGTGGAACAAACGATACGCCATTGCTATATTGCATCCCTGCTTCAGATCCCTCATGTGATCGTTTGTGTGAACAAAATGGACCTCGTGGACTTCAGTGAAGATGTATTTGAAAGAATCCAGCACGATTTTAACAGGTTCTCAGATAAGCTGCATATCCGTGATGTATATTTTATTCCCATCAGTGCACTGAAAGGCGATAATGTGGTCGACAGATCACAAAACATGCCCTGGTACCAGGGCCCTACGTTGATGTATTCGTTGGAACACCTGCACATCAGCAACGACGAAGACTTCTCTGACCCGCGTTTTCCCGTCCAGTATGTCGTAAGGCCCAATACCGATGAGTATCATGATTACAGGGGATACGCCGGAAGGGTGGCAGGGGGTGTTTTCAGAAAAGGGGAGACGGTACTGGTGCTGCCTTCAGGCTTCACCTCGGCAATTAAATCCATTGATTTTATGGAGGAGAGTCTTGAACTGGCTTTCCCTCCCCAATCCGTTACCATTACCCTGGAAGATGATATTGATATCAGCCGCGGTGATATGATCGTTAAAAGTGACAATCTTCCCGAGGTGGGGCAGGATATTACTGTCATGATCTGCTGGCTGAACGAAAAGCCAATGCGACCCGGGGCCAAATACTGGATCAGGCATACAACCAAAGAGGCACGGTGTATTGTTAAAGATGTCAACTATAAAATTGATATCAACTCCCTCGAAAAGAATTTTGAAGACAAGCAGATTGGGTTGAACGAGATCGCAGAAGTTACCTTGCGCACTACACAACCCCTGTTTTACGATTCATACCGTAAGAACCGGATCACAGGCTCACTGGTTCTGATCGACGAGGGTACTAACGAAACCATTTGCGCAGGAATGATCGTGTAAAAAAAGGCGTAGTGTAAGCTACGCCTCAATCATAAATCCTTGATCAGTTGTTATTCTGCACTTCCGCCTCCAAAATAAAAGTTCAGTGAAATTCTTGAATAGGTGGGAGCTAAACTGATGTTGTATTTTGTTGTTTCCGTCCGGTCTTCTCCATTGTATTCATATACATTCTCCGTATCATATTTGCCGTTCATATAATGGATGCCGAATTCACCGCCAAGGCTGAAATTGTCATCAAAGAAATATTCAACCCCGAAACCGAATTCGCCGCCAAAGAGCTTGATTTTCTTCACTTCCTCGCCAACTTCCTCAATTTCAGTACCATCCTGTTCAGCTTTTGCGCGGATCATGGGTTTTGTGAGACTGAGATTGAAATAGGCTTTCAGTTTATTCTTCTGAATGGCAAAAACTTTAGCACCCAAAGTGGGTATGTACAGATTACCGTTGATTTTCATGTCATTTGATTCGGTAACCCAATCCACGCCATCCCAGTAATGATCATTGAAATCTATGTTAACACCAATGTGGGCATACTGAAAACCGACATAGGGAACAACTATACCAGCCTTGTATCCGAAATAGGCTGTATTGGTAGATAAACCGGGAGCTACACCGAAAGAGAACTGACTGTACCCTTTCAGGCCAAAGAGCAAACAAACGAAGATCAATAGCGTTGCTTTTTTCATAGTTTGGAATGTTTGGTTAATTGTAAGAGATTGTTTTGAACTATTATGTACCGGATTTTAACGCAAGTACTCTTTTAATACGACGGTCTCAATAAAATGTTACTTGGTTTATTCAAAAGTAGATGTTTTTGAGGCATAGGAATTGCCCGGAAATAAAAAGTTATCAACCGGCCTGCGACACGGAAATACCTGCTGGTAAGGTTTGTAAGTTATATTTTAAATCAGCACGAAATAAAATTTCCGTACAGACTTACTACATGGCCCTAAAGGAACATCCGTTTGATAGAGAAGAGCTTATGAGAGTAACTTTGATTTTCGAGGTTCATGATCCCGGTTTCATCAAGCCTGTCGATATGGACACAACCTGAGTTATGAATAATTTCTCCGGGTGAAAGGATCATACCAACATGATACACTTTACCTTCCTCATTGGCAAAAAAAGCGAGGTCTCCCAACCGGGCATGGGCTAATGAACTGATCGTTTCACCTTGTGCCGCCTGTTGGGAGGAATCACGCTGCAGCTTAATTCCATGGATTTTAAATACAATCTGCACAAAACCTGAGCAATCACAGCCGAAAAGCGATCTTCCTCCCCACAGGTATGGGGCATTTAAAAATTGTCCCGCTGTTTTATGCAAGGTTTCAGGTCCCTTCACCCCGAAATCGCCGAAGGTCCAACGAATATGAAACACTTCATCATCAATTACCAGCATATCCTTTTTCCTATTATAACCCGGGAGGGTACTCGCTGCCAGTATCATTTGGGGAGATGCCCCGTGCCGTTCGATACTCATCAGGAGGGAGCACAGGACTGGCTGATTTTGTTCCATCTGCTGGTGAAAGAAAGATTCTGAGATTTCCTTGTGCAGTTTCCTGTCAATCCAGCCCGAATAATGATCAAACTGCGTCTGGATTTCTAACCAATGCTCCTGTTCAGTTCTTACTGTGTAACTCTCGCCAAAAAGCATCTGACTGACCATTTCTGCTTCTTCTGCAGGATCCTTTCGCATAGGTATTATGCTATGCCATGAAATACCGTACTTCATAATGATGTCAATTTATGCCAGGAATCCAGCCATATTCTGTCGAACAAGTTTAAAGAATTGTTGTTTATTGAATATGAATGAATTATTTTTAATTAATTTGTATTCATGATTACCCGGGCAGGTTACAAAGCCCCACTAAGATACGAAATACAGGCATTTTAGCAAACATGAAACGCTTGCTGTATTATATCCGAAGAAATATACGGACCATCGTTACCGTATCATGCTTTGTCCTTACTTCAGTGTTGGTAGTCTACATGCTGCCGCGTGAAGGAAAGTTCATGTATGAGTACCAAAAGGGTGGTTTTTGGAAGCACGAAGATCTTACAGCACCTTTTAACTTCCCGGTTTACAAATCAAAAACGGAATTGGCACAGGAACGTGATTCAGCAATCCGCGGATTCCGCCCCATATTCCTATACAACCAGGAAATCTCAGATTTGCGCACCCAGGAGCTTGCTGACGATTTTACAGCAGGCTGGGTTGAATACTCGCTTACAAAGCTGAAGATACCTTCGCGTGAGGCCTACAGAAATGACAAGCAATATCTGGTTAACCGACAGCTGGAATATGAATACCGGCTATATCTCGTTTCCCTGGTCCGGGATATCTACCGTAAAGGTATCATTGATCTGGCTCCATTGGAAGAAAATGGCAGGGTACCTTTTCATGAAATAACGCTTGTTAAGGGAAATGTCGCTGAGACTACTCCCCTCTCATCGATCTATACACCCAGATCGGCTTATGAATATGCAGCAGAAAGGCTGAAGAACAGCATTCCGAAAAAGGATCACCTGGCTGTTCGCAGGTATGATCCGTTCTTCCAGGATTTTGAGCTAAACAATTACCTTTCTATCAATGTTACCTACGATGAAATAAAGTCACAGAATGTTCGCAGGAGTCTGATAAGCGAATTGTCCCTGACCCGGGGACTTATCCAGGAAGGACAGGGAATCATTTCCCGCGGGGAATATATCAATGATGAAAAGTTCCTTATCCTCGAATCGCTTAGACAGGAATATGAGCGCAATCTGGGATTTATGGCCCGTCAACTGGTCATCATTGGTAAATTCATACTTGTGCTCGCTTCCTTTCTCGTAATCTACCTGTTTCTCAGAAATTTCAGGAAGGAAGTGCTGGACAGCAACAAGAACATTGCCTTTATTTTACTGGTTATGGTGCTGATGATCCTGATCGCCAGCGCAACCTTGAAATTCGATGCAATCAGTGTTTACATGCTGCCTTTTACTATAGTACCCATTCTTCTGAAAACATTCTTTGATTCAAAACTTGCGCTTTTCATACATATTATCACCATTTTGCTGATTGGGTTCTTTGTCCCCAACGGATTTGAGTTTGTCTTTCTGAATGTGGTGGCCGGAATTGTGGCAGTCATCAGCATGACCAACGTTTTCAGACGCTCTAAGTTTGTTGTTACCTCCATTTATGTGATACTGGCGTATTCTCTGATCTATCTGGGAATTGCCCTGGTGCAGGAAGGTATATTATCTCACATTCAGCTGAAATACTTCAGCTGGTTTGCTGGCAACGGATTGCTGATACTGATCTCCTATCCGCTGATTTATTTATTTGAAAGAACGTTTGGGTTTATATCCGATGCTACACTCCTTGAGTTATCAGATACCAACCAGCCTTTGCTGCGCAAACTGGCAGAAATGGCTCCCGGTACCTTTCAGCATTCCTTGCAGGTTGCGAACCTTGCGGAGGATGCTGTTTTCAATACCGGAGGGAATCCTCTTCTGGTGCGGGCCGGAGCCTTATATCATGACATCGGTAAAATGGATGATGCCATTTATTTCATTGAAAATCAGTCATCGGCTATTAATCCCCATGATACACTCGATTTTGATCAAAGTGCCAGCATTATTATTGATCATGTGAGAAAGGGCGTTGATCTTGCCCGCAGGTATAAATTACCCGAAGCTATTGTCGATTTTATCCGCACCCATCATGGAAATTCAACGGTTCAATATTTTTACCGGTCTTTTCTCAGCAAATACCCGGAAACGGAAGTGGATGTCCGGAAATTCTCCTATCCGGGACCGAAACCATTCTCCAAGGAAACTGCCATTGTGATGATGGCCGATTCGGTCGAAGCCGCCTCCCGTAGTCTGAAAGCAATTACGGAAAGTACACTTGATAAACTGGTGGACAGTATCATTCACACACAGATGAAAGAGGAGCAATACAATAATGCACAGATCACTTTTAAGGACATTACCACCATCCGTGAGGTGTTTAAAAAGCGCCTGAGGAATATCTATCACGTGAGAATCTCCTATCCCAAATAATGGACGACTGGTAGAAATACCTAGTTCAAATAGGCACAAGCCCCAATTGCACGGGTTGATCTCTTGGCTTTATCTTTGTGATGAAACTATGAAAGATAACCTGATTCTCTATATTAAGCAAAAAGCTGATTTTTTAACCCTGAAAAGGTTTTTCTGGCTTATCATAATCCTGGCGGCAATGCTGGTTATTTTTGGCATTTACCAGTTGTCAGCCAATCATACACTTAACCATATTCATGTAAATTTAAATTACAATTTCTGGTTGTTTACCTTGGCAGGATTCCTGGCACAGTTAATTGACGGCGCTTTGGGTATGGCGTATGGCGTGAGTTGCTCAAGCATGCTGATCGCCTTTAATGTTCCTCCGGTGATTTCAACCGCAAGCGTTCATATATCCGAGGTTTTCACTACCGGCGTTTCAGGACTATCCCATTTGCGGTTCAAGAATGTACACCGGCAGCTTTTTATGAAGCTCCTGATCCCCGGTATTGTGGGCGCTTCCATTGGAGCCTATTTACTGTCGGAATTCTTCAACGGAGACTGGATTAAACCCTTTGTATCGGCCTATCTGATGATTCTGGGACTGCTCATCCTGCGAAAGGCTTTGCTTCGTCCCACTGTTGCAGGAAAAAAGATCAAGCATGTACGCAGACTTGCATTGGTAGGTGGATTCCTTGATGCTGTTGGTGGGGGAGGATGGGGACCCGTGGTCGTTTCTAACCTGATCCATCAGGGCGCCAATCCCAAAAGGACGATCGGGAGTGCAAATACAGCTGAGTTCTTTATTGCCCTGGTCAGCTCTGCGGTGTTTATTTCTTTTATCAAGATAACCAACTGGCAACCGGTAGCGGGAATTCTGTTGGGAGGTATTATTGCAGCACCATTGGCTGCCTATTTCGTGAAGATAATCCGTCCGAAACCCCTGATGATCATTGTGGGTATTTTGATCACATTAATCAGTCTCTACAATATTTACAGGTCTCTCCCGGTATTCGGGGAACTCGTGGCAAAAGTCTTTTAGGGTTCAAGGGTACATTAAAAAGAAAACCTAACAGATCCGAGAACCTGTTAGGCCATTTTTTTAATTTCTTCCCCTTAAGTAGTTGGTAATCGGTCGATTACTGAACTGCAGCAGCGGAATCAACAACAGCGGCAGCTGTGTCAGCAGCAGGAGCAACTTCTTCAACAGGAGTAGTTTCTTCAACTGCGGGTTCAGTTTTTGATTTGCAGGAACTGAGTGCAACAACACCGAAAAATGCGAAAGCAACAAACAAATAAGCTATTTTTTTCATTTTTTTAATTATTTGATGTGAATGTTAAATGATAAATCGCCACAAAAATAGTAAATAAATTAAATCCACAACTTAATTTTTTCATTAATTTGAATAATAGAGCTTTAAAAATTCATATCCATCCACCAAGTTTTCAACCCCATGACCGTCTATATTTAATAAGTAAAAGTAAATTAATTGGTTACAAGGATATAGTTGTTCATAATCCTGTTAATAATTTTTGTTTGTTCCTGAACATGGAAATTTATACCTATGCCAGTATGCTAAATTATGATATTCGCACGGGGATTTTCTGTTTTAAATATTGGAGCCGCAAGAAATTCGCGGTTTTGGTCAGTCTTCGCAAGGTAATTAAAATTGGTGTACTTTGCCTGTCTTACTCCCTGGTAAATATACTGTCGCTGATGGCACAGGCTGATTCTTCAGCAGCGATGCTTAAATCACATGAAATAGAACAGGTCGAGGTAACCGGCCGGCGCAGCCAGACTGTATTCTCCGAAATATCCAGGGTGGTTACGGTGATCGGCAGGGAGGACATTGAGAAAGCGGGAATACAGAATATTCTTGACTTGCTGGAATATGTCTCCAATATCGATATCCGGCAACGAGGGAATTTAGGTGTACAGGCAGATGCAAGTATACGTGGCGGTGGCTTCGACCATGTAATGGTGCTGGTTAATGGGATCAACCTGAGTGATCCGCAAACAGGGCATTTGAGTCTCGACCTTCCCATTGACCATGAAGCTATTGAGCGGATTGAGATTCTGGAAGGTCCCGGGGCAAGGGTTCTGGGACCAGGGGCCTTTACAGGCGCCTTAAACATAATCACACGGCGTGGCGATATAAAAAGCTTATCTTTCACACAGGCATTCGGAAACTACGGTTATCTGAGAACCCAACTGAATACTGGCTTCAAAACCGGTACACTGCAGAATTTCTTGTCGGGTAGCCTGTCCTCTTCGAAGGGCTTTGCTCCCAATACGGACCATCACCTGCAGAATCTTTATTATCGCGGTACTTTTGAAAAGGAGGTGACTTCCGTTGACTTCCAGGCAGGTTATCAGCACAAGAATTTTGGCGCTTCAGGTTTTTACTCGCCCAGGTTCCCAAACCAATATGAAGAAGCGGATGTATGGCTGGCGAGCCTTAAACTGTCAGCCGGCACCCGGATTAAGGTCACTCCTGCCGCATACTGGCGTCGCAGAAAAGACCATTTCCTGCTGGACCGTGATCACCCGCACTTCTATGAGAATTTTCATCTGACGGATGTATACGGAAGTCTTCTGACGGTTTCATTCAATTACCGGAAGATTAACTTTGCTCTTGGGTCAGACCTGAGGTCGGAGAACATTCTTAGTAATAACATCGGGTATGATTACCCCGATCCTGTTCCCGTTAAAGGAGAGGATAGCGCTTTTTATACAAAGCGATATGGACGTTCCAACCTGGCGTTTTTTCAGGAAACCAATCTGAACCTCGGCAAGCTGAGACTTACCGGGGGAGTGTTGTTGAACTGGAATACAGCTTACCCACAAAAACCTGCCTTGTTCCCTGGCATTGATCTTAGCTACCTGGTTTTTAGAAACACTTATATGTATGCAAGTTTCAACCGTGCCCTGCACCTGCCCACGTTTACCGACCTGTTTTACAAAGACCCGACAAATCAGGGCAATATTGAACTTGATCCCAACCGCATGTTTTCGGGTGAAGCAGGAGTCAAGTATGGAGGAAGCAACGTAACCACCCATATCAGCGGATATTTTCAGACAGGGCAGGACATGATCGACTGGGTTTG
>JGI11641J44799_10000459_pt1 | contig 12254 bp, 9 predicted proteins | sample WetSurSiteA1Bulk_FD_44799 | JGI IMG/M metagenome (IMG submission 44799) | reverse complement strand
ATCCGCGATGATAATGAACGGATTAAATTTGTCCTTGCAGCCTATAATATCGGTCCCGGACACATCATCGACGCCCGGAACCTGGCCAGAAAGAACGGAGCCGATCCCGATAAATGGGATGACAACGTTGCAAGATTCCTGCTTTCAAAAGCTGACCCGAAATTCTATAACGACTCGGTGGTAAAATTCGGTTATTGCCGTGGTACGGAAACCTTCCGGTACGTGACAGAAGTTCTGGAACGATATGAGCATTACCGGAATATTGTAGGGAACTAATTTGCCAATATGCCAATATGCCAATGTGCTGATGTGCCAATGGGCACATCAGCACATTGTTCTCCTGATTATTTCCAGAAACTCACTCAAGATCATGGCGGTCGCCCCCCAGATGTGGTTTCCCCGTATGTCATAAAAAGGGACTTCAACAGACAAATCTGCAATTTGCATGATCTTTCGTTTGTGGTTTATGGGATTGAGCAGTTCATCCAGGTTCGTTTCAATGAGATACTGGACTTCATTGGTATCAGGGGTGAAATCAGGACGTTTGCTTGTGACGGCTACAAAAGGAAAAACATGTACATTGCTGACAGGTATAAATACCCTGGTGAGCTGTCCGATCACTCTTACCTCTTCAATCGGCATGCCGGTTTCTTCCTTTGCCTCACGAAGGGCCGTATTACGAAGCAGGCGGTCCCCTTTTTCAAACATGCCACCGGGCAGGCTGATCTGGCCGCTGTGGATGCCATTGTATTCAGACCGTTTAATAAAAACCGTGTAAATACCACCCTCCAGCGGATACAGCAACAAAAGCACACCGCTCTGTCTTAAAGGACGGTCGGTTGAAACAGGCCTTTTTACACCGGGCGACATCCTGAGCTGGACTTCAGCACCCGGCAAGGGCTTGGCCAGTTCCTCAGCGAGCCTTGATATCCATGCGTTATCCATCTATCAGTCGAATCGGATAGTACGTGACGGACTGATCCGGGCAACAACCATGGAAGGTAGAATGAGCACAGCCAGGGTGATCAGTAACGTCCCCGTATTTAGGACAAAAAGGTGAATAATGTTGAAATTTACAGGTACATATTCGAGAAAATAGGATTCGGGATTTAATTTCAGCGGTCTGAAATAATCCTGAATCAGGCAAATGCCTATTCCTACGAGATTACCCCATAACAGGCCCTTAACCATCAGGTAAACCGACTGGTAGAGAAATATGCTGCGCACACCCCTGTTGTTCATGCCCAATGCTTTTAAAATTCCGATCATGGTCGTACGGTCGAGGATGATGATAAGGAGTCCGGAAATCATGTTAAAAGCCGAGACTATCAGCATAAGCCCTAGCAACACCCAAACGTTCTTGTCAATCAAACCAAGCCAGTCAAATATCTGCGGGTATCTGTCACGGATATTGATCACCCGCAGCTTGGACCCGTCAGCATTGAAGCTCACCCCGGCGATATTGAATACTTCGGCAGACACACGGTCAAGATGTGAATAATCATCTATCAGGATCTCAAAACCTGAAACCTGTGTGCTGTCCCAATTGTTCAGACTTTGCAGGTGCCCTATATCTGCCAGGATAAACTGCTTATCGAATTCCATCAGGCTGGTGCGGTAAATCCCGGAAACAGTGAAGGATCTTCCCCTGGGCTGATCGTTGATGAAATACATGGCAAACCTGTCTCCTGGTTTGAGCTTCAACAGATCAGAGAAATATTTCGATATCAGTACTTTGTCCGTCTTATCCGTATCATTGACCTGGAATATCGATCCTTCCACCAGGTTCTCCCTGAAAAAGCCCCAGTCGAAATCGCTCCCTACTCCTTTCACAATAGCCCCCTGGATATCAGTTTTAGTTTTAATTATACCGGGTTTGGTTGAAAATACCTGTACATGCCTGATACCCGGTACGTCTTCCAGCAACGGTAAAAAAACCTGGTTTTTTGATATGGGTTCTGTTTCATAGGAATTGTTGGCATCATAGTTGATGATCTGGATGTGTGATCCGAATCCGATGATTTTGCGACGGATCTCATTCTTAAATCCGGTAACAGTTGCCACAGCAATGATCATCACCGCCAGGCTCAGGGCAATACCAACTACAGAAATCCGGACAATGGGACCAGAGAAGGAAGAACGACTTTCTTTATTGAAAGTCAGTCGAGTAGCTATGAATAATCCGGTTTTCAAAAGCTTCTTGTTGCAGGACTTCAAAGATATTAATTATTGTCGCGAAGATGCCTTTTCACCGAAGAATTCCACACTATTTCCTAATGAACTTCCTTACCACGAATTCATTTTTTCCTGTAAGCCGGATGATATAAATTCCTGCCGATAAATCGCGGATATTCAATACATCCTTAACCGGGTTTAGGATGCATGTCCTCAGAAGTACACCATTACTGGAAAATACTTCAGCAAGGACAGTCTCCGTTAGTCCCGCAACTGTTAACAGAGACTCAGCCGGATTCGGAAATACCAGAACCGCATTTTCAGGCGAGTTATGTTCCTCTATGCCGGTTGGGCTATTCAGGGTCACACCGATCATGAATCGTCGATAACTGTTGTTCAAAGAACCGCCTCCGATTGGCGACCAGAAATAGGCATCGCTTCTGCAGGGATTTTCTATCTGAACTCCCAGCGGGTAGTATGCAATTTCAGCTGGCGGGATCGCCAATCCTGCATAAAAACTTGTATCGGTCAGCAAAGGAGTGCCATTGAGATTAAAACTGTGCCATGAATTCAAGTCTTCCTCCTGAATGATGAATTCATCCGATTGCCCTGTTATTGTGCCGTTCTTATCCATAGTCAACGCGTACACAGTCATCCCGATGCTGCCGTAATTTACCAGGAAAGCATCAACTGACATTACACGGGTTGTCCCGCTGATGTGATATTTGGCCAGCAATATCCCTCCCTGGTTAGCAGCATAACCCCAATCAATTTCCTGGTAGTCATCAAAGGCGTACCTGGCCTGGGCTTCTGTAACAAATTGGTTGCCGTATCTGAGGTTGTTATCAAATCCATCATCTTCCGGTACGGACACCTCAGCGAGGTTAAACCCCGCAGAAGTGGAGCTGAATGGTTTAAAGGTCACGGTTACATTGGTTTTCGGATGGATAAAAGGAATGATGACGGTGTCCCTGAAGGTGCTTACCCCTTCGACATTTAGCACAACCTCAGCGTCGGATAGAATATTTATTCCTTTATTGCCGATACTGGCAGATAAAACCTGCGGATTACCATATAAGAACGAGGTTGTTCCCAGCATATATATTTCATTTACTGCAAGATCGTGCTGAAGGGCAGGTACAAACCTGTAAGTCATGGCCCATTCCGGCACAGGTCGTTCAGGAGGATTACCAAAATTGAATGCATTAACACTGTAATTGGCATTTATAAAACTGACATAATTCCAGCCTGCATTCGAAGCTTTGGAGACCACCAGTAAATCTTCATCCGAGAAAGTAGACCCTTTCAGTCCGCATGCTGCCGTCTTCAGTGCCGACGTGTTCCCCGAAGGAACAAATTCTCCGTAAACAAACTCAATGATATTCATGGTCTCGTATAGCCGTATCTGAAAGTTCATGTTATCAAACTGCCGGGCAGGATTGCCTGTTTTGTCACTCATGTTTTTGAATTGAATGGTGCAAATCCTGTACGGTTCAGTTCCTTCGGTAAATACCCTGTATTCCGGTGTTCCGGTCCCTGCGGTGAGGTCATGGTTGAATGGGCTGATCAGGTTCACATCGGCCGGATGATTGCTGCTGAAAATGCCGCCGCTTATTGTGTTTGTTTCATCAAAAAACAAAGCCGGAGATGAAGGGGGCGTATTGCCAAGCTTTATAAAACCATTGGTATTTAAAATGAATTGGGTAAAATCCTGGCAATTGAAGTTGAAGGTGAAACCGATATCTACCGGTCCGGAATTGGCATCATCATAATTACCTGATGTGGAGATGGCGAAACCGGAAGTCTCCAGGTCGACGTAATAGCCGCCATATGCCTGTGCCGATGTTGCGTAATAATTCAGCTGATCACATCCCGTAATGGGTTCTGGATTACTGACCGCGACGAATTTAAAATCGTCAATAAAGAAATCCGTATTGTAAATTCCAACGGCCGGATAGTCATTGACCCCGTAAAAATCCAGATACCCTAAAACGGCCATTGGCTGTGATGAATTCATTGTTGTGCTGAAATCGAATCCCCCGATGACAACATCATTCTGGTACAGCATAAGTGTGTCATTTTCCAGGTCAGTAAAAAGCCTGAACGTGAACCATTCATCAGAATTGTAGCTTGCCAGTTGAACAGAATCATCGCCATTGTCAAACCAGAGCTGGTTGTTTTCTGTGAAAAACAACTGAAATGCATACTTTGACCTGTTCCCGTGTTCAACGTTCAGGTAGGCTCCCTTGCCTTGTTTAACGTACATCTTGAATTCGATACTGTATGAACCGGATACCCTGCTTCCGAAATTATACAGGATATCGTTATCATTGGTGATATTCAGCGACTTGTCCCCACTGGAATAGTGTTCGCCGGATACGCGGGCATCTTCGGATGCACCGGTTGTGTAACTCCAGGTTTGCCACGATGTGGTTTGCGAAGCAACACCTATACCTGTAAGGTACGAGTCAAAGTTCTCTTCGAAAAGTGTTGTCTGGGCGTAAAGGTTCAGGCTCATGAAAATAGCTGCAATGAAGGGTGGTAAAATTGCTTTCATATGTGAATGGGATTAGGTTTGAATGATGATATCCGGTGAGGAACTGTTTGAGCAGCGTGTGAAAGCAGGAAAGGTTAATCATGGATTCCGGTTCTGTGATGCTTACTTTAAGGTACAAAATCCTGAACGTAAAGTCAAGATGTTAAGCACAATATTCCGTAATTCCGGGTAGTAAATGAACGGGACTGATGACATGAGGGACTATGACCTCATGGTAGCTGATTCCCCGGATGCAAGCGCCCGTTTCCCGACCTGTATCGCCACATTGCAGGATTTGATGGAAGCCTGCGCTGAAAGTCATGTACATTGCAGGATGACCTGCGCTATTCCGTGTAATCAATTATCCAGGCAAGCCATTATGCTTTTGCGCCAATGGTGCCAGTATTAAGAACAATTCTCTTGCCGGAACAGGTTTTCCCTGTACGAGATCAAGTTGCGGATAATTGGTAACCGGAACCAGCATTAATTCCTTTTTTCTGTAATATCCGAGAAAATTGAGATTCAACGAGGGGATATCCACAATGATAACATCAGTTGCTTTTAAAGACTTCAGTTTAATAAGATTATTCCGTTCATCTGCAATTAATTGTATGTACTTTGGGGAGCCAAAGGAGGATACTTCCCATGACTTGTCATGCCGCAACAATTCAACGGAAGAGCGTACCTCATTATTTACCATTACAGGATAGATGAATATATTTGTGACTTTCAGCAGTGAATCGGGAAGTGTGCCTTCTTTGTAGTCACGAAGCTGATCCAGCCTGACAAAGTATTCCTGTAGGGGTATGCCCAGGGATGAGAGCCTTGCTTCATCAAATGTTTTAAAGCCAAGCATGCTATAATTTTCAATGGTTACTATTTCGTGAAGCCTGATCAGGGAACTGTCAGCTGCCATTTGCATTTGTTCCTGTGCATAAAGATCTCCTGTTAAGCAGGTTGTAAAAAAAATGGCAGAACAAACAATTAATTTTCGTGTAAATGGGTTCATCTTATTTTCCTCCGGTATATTTAATATCATAAAAATCATCCCAGTGCGTATAATGTCCTGGGTTACTTGAAAATCTGGAGTAGGTGATTATCCGTTCATCACCAACACAAGGTGACCAGGGATCATGGATAATTACATAATTGACACCATTTAACGTCAGAAAACCTTTGGCTACCATCATATGACCGCCGCCGCCCGCCCATCCCCAGCTGAAGGCAAATGGTGTTTTTTTACAAAATTTTTCATTGGAAAGCTGATTTCTAACCTGGTCCCATGTTAACGCAGCATTATGGGTTCTCTTGAAGGTGAATCCGTACTTGTCAAATTCAGGCCATCCGCCACACGCACATGGATGTCCCTGAGGCTGATCGCAATTTGGTACTGTAGGAACCGGACATAGATCAATGGTACAGCAATCACTTCGCCCAAAACGATTATTCGCCTGAACACATTGACTTATATTGTGTTCCAAATAGTCCATTATCATTTGTCCGCTGGCAGCCCAACACCACATGCCTGTTTCCTGCGGGTGCAAGGGTACAGCCAGCGAACTTACCAGTGCCGGGTTGCAACAGAATGAATTGTCGTCGTGTGAGATTAGCATGCGTACATCCACACCCGCTGTACTGGTCCAGCTATTGTAAAAGGCAAACAAAAAATCCGATTTTTTATCTGCATTACCATCACCAACAGCTATTAATTTCGCAAGAACCCCGTCGCCCCAGTTCGTTTGGTATATACGATCGCTAAAAGTACCGTCATCTCGAAACATGATCGCTCTGACTTCAGCCCCCTTGTCGGTTGACCAGCTGTTATAAAAGGCGAGGAGTATATCAGTTTTATTATCTCCATCCACATCTCCTGTGCCCACAAACTTGGTCAGAGTTCCATCACCCCAGCCAGTAGGATAAATGCGCGTTTGGAATTTGCCATCCTCGCGTGGCAGGATCATGCGCACTTCAGTCCCTTTTTCACTGGCCCAGCTATTATAAAATACAAAAAGAAAATCTGTTTTGCCGTCTCCATCCGCGTCACCGATGCCAGTATAATTGCCTACAACCCCATCACCCCAATCGGTTCGATGTATGCGTGTCTGGAACGTGCCATTTTCACGTGGCAAGATCATCCGTACTTCAACGCCTTTCTCACTATCCCAACTATTATGATAGGCAAATAAGAAATCCTTCCTTCCATCGCCATCACCGTCTCCCAGACCAATGAATTTGGCTAAGACCCCGGTACCCCAATTGGTATGAAAGGAGCGAGTCTGAAAAGTGCCATTCTCCCCAGGAATTATCACGCGTACTTCAACACCTTTTTCACTTGCCCAGCTGTTATAGAAGGCAAAAACAACGTCTGTACGTCCGTCCCTGTCAATATCGCCGGTACTCACATATCTGCTCACGCATCCATCTCCCCAATCAGTATGATATGCAAGAGTCTGGAACGTTCCATCCGCATGGGGCAGGATCATTCGCAGCTCAACTCCTTTCTTTTGCGACCAGCTATTATAATAAGCAAATAGGACATCAGTGTTGCCATCCTTGTTGATATCTCCCAGGCCTATGTATTTGCCTAGTGTTCCATCGCCCCAGTCGGTTTGGTGGTTACGGGTTTGGAACGTACCATCAGCACGTGGTAAGATGATTCTTATCTCCACCCCTTTTTTACCAGACCAGTTGTTATAAAAGACAAAAAAAAGATCTTTATAGCCGTCTGCATCCACATCACCAACTCCAATGAACTTGCTTAGAACTCCATCGCCCCAATTGGTATGGAATATACGTGTCTGAAAAGAACCATTTTCACGCGGCATGATCATGCGTACTTCAACACCTTTCTCGTCTGCCCAGCTGTTGTAATAGGCAAAAATGAAATCTGACCGTCCGTCCCCGTCAACATCGCACGTATGGACGAATCTGCCCAGTGTTCCATCGCCCCAGTTGGTAAGATTCGTACGCTCTTCAAAACAGCTTTGTGCTGTTACACTATGCGAGGCTAATAAACAAGAAAAGAATAGAGTAAATGACCTGATCAGTAATCCATGCGGGCTAAGGAGTCCACCTGAGAAAGATGAAAATTTACTGCTACCGGTTATTGTCTGATTTGTTTTCATTTCTACACTTTCTTAATTATTAATAGTTTAAGGAAAGAACTTAAGTCCAATTGCACAAAGTACTGCTGCCATCAATTTGGGTCGATCTCCATGTTCCGATTTGAAAGGGAATAGGATTCTCAATGGACCACCAGGTGCCTTAAGGATGAAATCTCAAACTCTTGTTTCTGTTCTTCTTCCAGGTAGCATTGTGCCTGCCTATAGCATTTCCTTTAAGGTTTAGCCGTAACAAAGTGATTAATCGACCTATTCAAATCTGTAAGAAACTAAAGATACAAACTAAGAGAGCTAAAGTCAATTAATTGTCCTCTGTTTTGACTAAAATATTCATGGTCTTCTAATTGCCAATTCATTGATGTTCTCTTTATGCTTACAATACTTGAAGCAGGACATGCCATATTTTTCTGCTTTTAAATAACCACTTGCCTTTTTTTTCATACTTTAACTCAAATTATCCAGTAACCCTTTCGGTATGATGAAAAAGCTGTTTCTTGGTTTCCTGTCCTGGTTGGCTTACAGTTCGATCGTTTGTGGCCAAAACCCCTTTATTAGCCACATGTATACTGCGGATCCTTCGGCAAGAGTATTTAACGATACGCTGTATGTTTACCCGTCACACGATCCTGATACTGCCACATGGTTTAACATGGTGGACTGGCATGTTTTTTCTACAACGGATATGAAAACATGGACAGACCATGGCGTGGCCTTGCGGCTGGCTGATCTGTCCTGGGCGAAAAAATATGCCTGGGCCCCCGATTGTGCGTTTTACAATGGCAGGTATTATTTCTACTACCCGGTGGACCAGAACTTTATCGGTGTGGCGATTGGCAATCGTCCTTACGGGCCTTTCAAAGACCCGCTGGGCAGGCCTCTCATCACCCGACAGACACCCGGCGTGGTGAACAACCGTGATTTGATAGACCCGGCCATATTTATTGATGATGATCAAAAAGCTTATCTTATTTTTGGACAGAATGATGTAAATATCGTAAGGCTCAATGAGGACAGGGTCTCCTTTGCTGATACGGTAAGGGTAATCCAGGGAGTGTATCATTTTTTCGAGGCAATCTGGATGCACAAATACCAGGGTAAATACTACCTGTCTTATTCGGGAGATGATAAGATTTTGTATGGCATAGGCGACAGTCCTTACGGACCGTTTGAATACAAAGGCATGATTCTCGACAAGATGAACAGCGGTACCAACCATCATTCCATTGTAGAATACAAAGGGCAGTGGTATTTGTTCTATCACAACGCCGATCTGTATTTTTCAAAACATAAGGAGGATGATGGCAGCCTGGGATGGAAGGGCGTTCATCCCTTCCGGAGGTCAATCTGCGTGGACTACCTGTATTATAACGAGGATGGTACCATTCAACAGGTCGTTCCTACGAAAACAGGGGTGGAAAAAATCGAATAGGTTTCAATGCATGGCAGGCAACTTGCAAGGATTCAAAATCAGCAAATAATACACTAATTTTAAAGGATGTCTTACTCAACAGAAGGTCCACACATGATTTTGTCAATCATGAAGGTTGTGATTTTAATCCAGCTGGCAGCCATGCTTATTCAGTCATGTTCTGCCCAGCCGGCCCAGACTCCCGGTATCATACAAACCGGCGCAGATCAGACTGGCCTGTACCTCCCCCTGCTGAAAGGGAAGCAAGTCGGACTGGTTGCCAACCACACCTCGTTGGTGGGATATACACACCTGGCAGATACGATGCTGAGGTCGGGGATTAACCTTACCAGGATCTTTGCCCCTGAACATGGATTCCGCGGCGACGCTGATGCAGGTGCTGAAATTGGCGATGCTGTAGATCGCAAAACCGGCGTACCGGTCATCAGCCTTTATGGATCAAAAAAGAAACCTGCCCCTGAGGACCTGAGCGGCATCGACTTCATGGTCTTTGATTTACAGGATGTGGGTGTCCGTTTTTATACATATATTTCTTCCCTGCATTATGTGATGGAAGCTTGCGCTGCAGGGCATATTCCTTTGCTCGTGCTGGACAGGCCCAATCCACTTGGTCACTATGTCGATGGTCCTGTGCTTGATCCGGCTTACCGGTCATTTGTGGGAATGCATCCCATACCTGTTGTATATGGCATGACTGTGGGAGAACTTGCCCTGATGATCAACGGAGAAGGCTGGCTTGCTGAGGGGCTGAAATGCGACCTCCGGGTTATCCCGTGCAGTCATTACAACCACAGCACCTTTTATCAATTGCCCGTAAATCCTTCTCCCAATCTGAACACCATGGAAGCTGTTTACCTGTATCCGTCGATGTGTTTTTTCGAAGGTACCGTCATGAGCCTGGGGCGTGGCACAGCTTTTCCTTTCAGGATAGCAGGCCATCCTGATTATCCGGTCAGGACTTTTTCATTTGTGCCGGTCGCCAATGCAGGCAACAAAGACCCGAAATGGAAGGACAAGACCTGCTACGGGATCGATCTGAGGTCGTTATCCGTTGATCAGTTACAGCAAATGAAGACCCTGGAACTGGATTGGCTGTTCGATGTTTATAAAACAATGGGACTCAGGGAGGCTTTTTTTACCGATTATTTCGACAGGCTGGCAGGCAGCGGAGAACTCAGAAAACAGATCATCTCGGGACTCAGCGAGGAGCAAATCAGGAAAAGCTGGCAGAACGGTCTGGACAGGTTCAAAACCATCAGGAAAAAATATTTACTTTACAGCGATTTTACCGCAGACATTCATACCATCAATAACTAACAGGAAGTCCTATGAGGAAACTTGTACTTCTTATGACCGCCATCGTTCTGGTCAATTACCTTTCTGCGCAGACTGCCCGCGGTAGGGTTTTTGAAGATGGCAACCGGAACGGGAAATGCGACATGGGGGAGAGAGGAATCGCAAAGGTTGCAGTTTCAAACGGGGTGGAAGTGGTTCTGACCGATAAGAAAGGAGCGTATTCTATCAACATCCCTGAAAACTCGATCCTTTTTGTGATAAAGCCTGCGGAATATCAATATCCGCTCAATGAAATGAACCTTCCGCAGTTCTGCTACAGGTACTACCCAGGCGGGGGACCGAAGCTCAGTAATCCGGTTATTGAGGCAACGGGCCCGTTGCCAGCTGAAATTGATTTTCCGCTTATACCCGGTAAGAAGAATGATAACTTCAGGGCTGTCATTTTGGGCGATACGCAGATCGGAGACCTGAGCGACCTGGATTTTCTCAGTCGCGATATTGTGGCCGGCCTGGCCGTTGATCAGGAATTCGCGTTTTGTACAGTTCTTGGAGACCTGGTCCATGATAATTTTGCCTTATATGAGCCATTAAACCGGGTCATGTCTGCGCTGGATATTCCAATGCACCATGTGCAGGGCAATCATGACCAGAATTACGATGCACCCGGCGATAAGCTGGCTACAGAAAGTTTTAAGCAGGTATACGGGCCCAAAAACTACGCTTGTAATTACGGCATGGTCCACGTGGTTGTGCTGGACAACATTCTGTATTCGGGGGATACCATCAGGCGGAGTTACGTTGAGGGTTTTGATGATGAAGCTGTCAATTTTCTGATCAATGATCTGAAATATGTGTCCAGTGACAAGCTGGTCATGATCATGACACATGCNCCGTTCATCAATGATTTTAACCAGAAACCTGTTGTAAACCTTGATAAGGTCCTGGCAACCCTGGAACGGTTTCCCCATACATTTTCCATTTCCGGTCATAATCATACCATATCCCAATATTTGCTGGGTAAAGAGCAGGGCTGGAACGGTACGGTTCCGTACCATCATTTTGTTGCTGGTGCTGCCTGTGGTAGTTGGTGGAGCGGGGCTTTTGATGAGTCAGGCATTCCCGATGCCACCATGACAGACGGGTCGCCCAATGGCTATGCAATCGTTACTTTCACGGGGAACTCCTATTCGGTGGACTACCAGGTTGCCCGCCGGCCCGCCGGTTACCGGATGAAAATCTATACCGCACCAGTCACAAGCAGGAAATCAATTGCTGAAGAGGGAAATGATTTGTTTGTCAACTTTTTTACCGGATCTGACAACGACCTGGTTACTGCCCGTTTCGATGAGGGACCGGAGATCATCCTGAACAGAGCGGTTCAGGCTGACCCTGAATATGTGCATAATTTCCAGCTCTGGATGAACCCGGAGATGAAGCTGAACGGACGTAAACCATCACGTCCGGCGAATTGCAGGCATCTATGGAAAACTGCCATGCCGCCTGACCTTGTTACAGGCATGCATAAGGTTGAGGTGACCGTAACGGATGTTTTTGGCCGTAAGTTCATGGCCCTGCATTTCTTCAGGATATCGGAATAAGCAACCCTCAACATTGCTCTTTTGACACAACTACCTGAGAATATTACCCTTCAAAGCGGCAACGCCCGGTTGGCTGTTAAACTCTATGCCAGGCCCGG
>JGI11641J44799_10000458_pt1 | contig 12268 bp, 10 predicted proteins | sample WetSurSiteA1Bulk_FD_44799 | JGI IMG/M metagenome (IMG submission 44799) | reverse complement strand
TAGGTTGTAGGTTGTGGGTTGTGGGTTGTGGGTTGTGGGTTGTGGGTTGTGGGTTGTGGGTTGTGTACCATACAATTTGCACATTGGCACATTTGCACATTGGCACATTGCCACATTGGCACATTGCCACATTGGTAAATTGGCACATTGTTTCACCTTCTTGCAATTTTTAGAAAAACCTCATCCATTGTTTTGACACTGTAATCCTTCTTCAGGTTCTCAGGTGTATCCAGGGCCTCAATCCGGCCGTCAGCCATAATGGAAACCCGTTCACAGTATTCGGCCTCATCCATGTAGTGTGTTGTGACAAAAATGGTAATACCTCTGGATGCAGCCCTGTATATATATTCCCAGAACTGTCTCCGGGTTAAAGGATCGACGCCTCCCGTGGGTTCATCCAGAAATACTATCCTGGGATCGTGAAAGATGGCAACTGAGAAAGCTACTTTCTGGCGCCATCCGAGTGGAATATCTTTCACCAGTGTTTTTGCTATGGTGGAAAGCCCAAGCTCTTCGATAAGCTCTTCTGTCTTTCTTTTGATCACAGCAGTGGACATCCCGTATATCCCACCGTAAAAACGAATATTTTCACGTATATTCAGGTCTTCATAAAGCGAGAATTTCTGGCTCATGTATCCTATGTTCCGTTTGATCTCATCCCTTTGCGAGTAAACATCAAATCCTGAAATGGTGAGCTTTCCGGACGTAGGATAGGACAATCCACAGAGTATCCTGATAGCTGTGGTTTTACCGGCCCCGTTTGCCCCTAAAAAACCGAAAATTTCTCCTTCATATACCTCAAAGGATAAATTATCATTGGCAACAAAATCACCGTACTTCTTTACCAGGTTCTTGACAGTAATTATGGGCGGGCGATGGTTCATAACTGATGTTCGTGTTTTGTATTATTTTCAACTTCTTCGATAAAACAATCTTCAAAATCGGCCTGAACTTTTGTGATACGGGCATCTGCAATACCCTGTGCCAAAAGTTGTCCGTTTAGCCATGCTGCATCATGATCGTCAGCATCTGTCGCAATATGGATATACTGTCCGAAAAGATAAGCCCGTCTGATTTCTTTGAAGGTACGGAGTAATCGCAAAGTGCTCAGCCGATCGGATACCCTGACTTCAAAAAGCGGGGTGACATAATCCGAGAGTATCGCTGAAGGGGTATTGTAACTCATGATTCTTCCTTCCTGCATGAGTGCAATCCTGTCGCATCTTGCAGCTTCATCCATATAGGGTGTGGACACCAGTATTGTCATGCCAGATTTCTTGAGATACTGCAGTGTTTCCCAGAATTCCTTCCTGGATACGGCGTCTACGCCGGTTGTGGGTTCATCCAGAACCAGCAACCCTGGATTATGGATCAGTGCACAACACAGCGCCAGTTTTTGTTTCATCCCTCCGGATAATTTATTGGCCAGCCGGTTGTTAAACGGTTCCAGGAGGGAATAAACCGGTTCGATCAGGTGGAAATGTTCTTTTATTGAGGTTCGGAATACTGCTGCATAAAACGTGAGGTTTTCCAGTACAGTGAGGTCAGGATACAATGAAAACCTTCCGGGCATGTAACCTGTGAATAACCTTATCTTCCGGTAATCTTTAATCGTGTCATAACCAAAAACCGACAAGGAGCCTTCATCAGGGACAAGCAATGTGGTTATCATCCTGAAGAGGGTTGTCTTACCTGCACCATCAGGACCGATCAACCCAAAAAGACAGTTTTCCGGGACCGTCAGGGACGCTTCTCTTACCGCCCTGACCGTGCCGTAAGATTTAGAGGCTTGCTTTATTTCAATGGATGTCATGCTGCGATTCAAGATTTAGGATGTACGACCTTTCATTGTGTTTACCTTTGCTTCCAAATGACTACCGGTTACTGAATTTAACTTCGCCGGGCATTCCGATTTTTAGCCTTCCGTCATTTTTCACCCGCAGCTTCACTGCATATACCATATTGATCCTTTCTTCGCGGGTTTGAATGATCTTAGGGGTAAACTCGACCTGAGAGGATATCCAGCTTACTGAACCCTGCATCGTCTGCAAGGTATCATCCCTGCTGTCAATCATGATTATGACCGTATCGCCCAGGGCGATGGCAGGAAGTTGTGCGCCGCTTACGAAGACCTTGAGTTCCATTTCGCTTATGTTTGCCACTTTAAACAGGGCTTTCCCCGGGGTCACCAATTCACCTGTTTCGGCGTATTTTTCCAGGATTGTACCTGTCAGCGGACTCGTAATGATGCATTTATCCAGCAGGTTTCTGGCCTCATCAAGCTGAGCATTCAGTACAGCCTGCTCTCCAAGAATTATGTTTCTCTGGCTTCGGATGGCTTCTGTCTGGGAATCCAGCACTTTAAGCTTTCCCGATATTTCATCGTATTGCTGCGGGGTTGCTGCTTTTTCCTCCAGCAGTTTTTCCATTCTGTTCACTTCTCTGACCAGGTTAATTCTTTGTTCCTCCTGTACATTTAGTTGCGCTTCAAGGTTATTCAACCTGGCATTGATGACCGTTTGCTGTGCCAATAACTGGTTATGCCTGATGTAAGGCGTTGTTGTGTCTACTTTGCCGATCACCTGGTCCTTTTTCACGGTGTCACCTTCCAGAACATCCAGATTCAGGAGGATTCCCTGGGATTGTGCAGAAACAATCACCTCATCTGCTTCAAAATTGCCATAGGCATCAGCGTTGTCGTGGTTCCTGCTGCAGGAAGAAATAAAAATCAGGATTATCAGCAATGTACCCGAAAACCATTGGTGAAAATAAGGTTTACTTTTCATAGGTTATAGAATATAAGGTATGTGATTTAAATGGTATATTACAAATTTCCCTGCAACAGCCTGTAATTGTATGATGCCTGTAACTTCAGGATCTTATGATTCTCGAACTGAAGCCTCGCCAGTATCTCAGCATTCAGGTCGGTCAGGTAATCCGATGAGGTCATTACCCCGGCGACCAGCTTGTTAAGACTGGTTGCAGCAATGGCTTTTCTCAGATCGACCACATGTTCATCCTGTTTCAGGAGTTCCTCGTACTTGATCATGTCGGTATTTTCTGACTGCAGCTGAATGTTTAGCTGATCATCAAAGGTCTCGCGCTTGATATCGATCATGTCCTTTTGGATATCGAGTATCTTTTTCTGTCTGCGGGTGTCGCCGTAATTAAGAAAGTTCCATTTCAGTCCTAATCCTGCAGAATAGAATGGGTGAAATTCCCTGCTGACGGCATTATATCCCGGCCGGCCATAGGCTGCCTGAGAAAATGCAAAAAGTCTGGGAAGATCAGTTGCAGTGATGAGTTGCTGGCTGGCTAAAAGCCGCTCTTTTTGCTTGTTGAATAATTTATACTCCGGCCGGTTTATTGTTTCAATGGTATGGCCCGGATCAGCAGGTTCAATAATAACAAGGTCCTTTGCAAGTGTTGAATCCATCAATATGGAAAGGACATTGACCAGGTATTCCTTTGTTAGCGTTAAATCCGTGATCTTTTGCTGCAACCTGATTTCTTCTGCCTCCATAGCAAGCATTTCCTCCGGAAGAACCACACCAAGATCAACCCCGGCCTGAACTATCTTTTTTCTATCCCCCAGCTCATCCAGGGATATCTGTATAACGGCAGTGCTTTTTTGCGTAAGTAAAATGGAGAAATAAACCCTGCTCACTTGCTGTCTTATGCCCAGCAATTCCGATTCGGTCTGCTGAATATCGGCCTCATAACCTGCTTTCTCAACAGCTTTTTTAGCTTTAATAATGCCACCGTCATATAATTGCTGATTGATATCTGCCCAAACCTTGTACTGATCGAGCGGAAGCGAAGGGATCGAAACAGGTATGTCCTCCATGAGATCAGCGAAATTTATTGTTTCTGAATTATATACAGCCTGGGCGTTAAATCCGACACTTGGATACCATCCGGTATTCAGGTTCCTCACCCGATAAGAAAAGGTCTCTTTGGCATTGCTCATCTGCCGGTTCAATGGACTCCTTTCATTGGCAATTCGCATGCAATCATCTATCCAAAGTGTATCCGGCGCCTGGCTGAATACTTTTGAGAACAGTAAAACTGCAATTAGCATAAAGACAGGTTTTTTCATATTAAGGTTGTATGGATTGAATGATAAAATCAGTTACTATTTTCTTTCTTTCCTCCAGAAAATGAAGATAAGCCAGCTCATCGTTATTGAAGAATATACGCTGAATAAGGGGCTTTGCAGCTACCGGTAAAATACACAATGACAGAATATTAATAATAAGCTGTCTGGGATCAGCCGGACGTATATTACCATGTTTCATCTCTTCAACAAACTGGTCTACAAAAATTTCAGGCCTGATACCCGATCCCTGCATGATTTGATATAACCGGTCAGGATTCCGGTTAATCTCATGCAGTATAAAAGCAGGGATGAATTGGTTTTTCATCAGCATGTCCATGTACTCGGCAACAATCCGTTCGATTTTAACATAGATGAAACAGTCGGAAACCATAATATCTTCTATCTGAGGAACGATGTACTGGAAGGCAAAGGTGAAAACCGCATCGAAAAGTTTCTCTTTGGAACGAAAATAATAATGCAGCAGCGATTTGTTAATACCTGCCTCATCAGCAATCTGCTGCATGCTGGTACCTTCAAGTCCCTGTTCAATGAATACTTTTTTGGCTGCCTCAAGAATCTTATTCTCGGTAGACAGAGAGTGTGCTTCAGGGATATTGACCATTTAATTAAATCATTTGGTTTAACCGATTGGTTAAAATTAATAAATTTTTTAACAGGGACAATTCTTCAGGGCAAGATTTTTATCTGTTTCCTGGCAGATTTTTAATTTTAACTAAATTTTAGGAACAATTTTTGAGAATAAGACGTAGATTTGATAAATAATTTACTGATTACTTAAATGCATTCACCATGAAAATAAAACCTTCCTTTCTGATTTTCCTTTTCGTTATGCTTGCCGGTTTCGCTGTCTCAGTCAATGCGCAGGATGCAACAAAGCCTGTGTCAGCCATGACCTGGAAAACTACAACGGTTGATCTTGGAAAAATCGAACAAGGCAAACCGGTTACTGTCGAGTTTGAGTTCACCAATCCAAGTATGGTTCCGCTGATCATCACCGCAGTAAGGCCAAACTGTGGCTGCACTGTGGCAGATTATCCCAAGGAGCCTATAGCACCTGGGGCATCCGGTAAGATAGCAGTAACTTACAATGCAGCGGCCAGTGGAGCATTTACAAAATCGACCACTGTGTCAAGCAATTCTGCTGAGGGCAATACAGCCCTGATAATCAAAGGTGAAGTGATAACAAAAGAACTCACAACCAATTAATATTCTCCCGCGAATATTTCAAATCAGTTATATTCTTCCCGAACAAATCGCTGTCAGGCCTCACAGTTATTTTTTGCTGTGAGGTTTTTTTACGCATGAAGCCAGCCACAGTTAAAAGAATAGCCGTATTTTGCGGATCAGCCGCAGGTTCAGACAACCTGTTCCGGCAAGCCTGCACAGATCTGGCAGGTATATTGTATACCCGTGGGGTAGGTATTGTTTATGGTGGCGGCAATATTGGTCTCATGGGCATTCTTGCTGATGAGATGTTAAAACTCGGCGGTGAGGTTATTGGTGTAATTCCCCAAAAGCTTGTTGATATTGAAGTAGCTCACACAAACCTGACATTTATGCATATTGTGCCCGGCATGCATGAGAGGAAAGCCCTTATGGCAAAGCTATCGGATGCCTTCCTCGTATTGCCCGGTGGCATCGGGACCATGGAGGAATTCTTTGAAATGTACACCTGGCTTCAGCTGGGCTACCATAATAAACCTGTTGCGCTGTTGAATGTACATGGATTTTACGACTCCCTCATCCGCTTTCTGGAGCATATGGTGCATGAGGGGTTTCTGAAAAGGGACAGGTTTGAAGACCTTCTTATAGATGATGAGCTGTCAAACCTGATTGGCAGGATCATAAGATCCTGAAGGCCACGCAGGACTGCAATGTATTTTTTGTCAGCTTATAAGTATTTCCCGATTTTACCAGTGAGACCTTGTGTAGTATGTTGTCCGAAGGCAGGCAAACAAATCCTGAAACTTCTGAAGTGGAGGCAGAAAAAACCTTGAGATTGATCTTTGACCAGTCCATTTCCATAGTAGACTGTGCCAGGTCGATATGAGGAATGACACTTCCATCTCGGACCAGCAGAATTACTGGCATTTCACCGGTCATTATGCGGTGCCAGCCCTGGGAATAAACCTTACCTGTGAAATAATCAATCCACTTGCCACCGGGAAGATAGACATCGCGCCCGGTAGCCTCCTCAAACATGGGGGCTACCAGCAGGTCGGAGCCAAAAAGATATTCGTTTTCAATGGTCCATGCTCCCGGATCTTCGGGGTATTCAACAAACAAAGCCCTTACCATTGGTAATCCCTTCTCGGTGCAGTATTTAGCCTGGGCATAAACATACGGCATCAGCTTGTATTTAAGCTCAACAACCTTGCGGAAGTAATCATTGAATAGTGTGCCATATTCCCAGGGTTCTTTGGGAGGAGCTCCGTGGCAGCGGCTGTGCGAAGTCAGCATCCCAAACGGCAGCCACCTTCGGTAAAGATCTTCGGGACTTTTCTCGATAAAACCACCTATATCGTGGCTCCAGAATGAAAAACCGCTTAATCCCAGCGACAGTCCTCCCCGCAATTCCGATTGCATAGCATTATCGGTACATTCAGCATCACCTCCCCAGTGAAGGGGATAACGCTGGCTGCCGGCCCATGTGCTGCGTGCCCATATAATGTTCTCGCCGGTAATCTCCCTTGTAATATCAGCAACGGCTTTATTATAGCGTAAGGGATAGAGATTATGCTCATAAAAACCGGTTTTCCCCGATGCATAAACGCCCGAATAGGGAGCAGCTTCGCCAAAATCGACCTTGATAGCCCCAACGCCCATCTTCAGCAGGTCGGCAATTTTTCCCTGGTACCATGCAACCGCATCGGGATTGGAAAAATCAAGCGTGGCATCCTCATAAGGTGTATTTCCTTTGGCATCCCTGACATACAGCTTTTTGTCGATGATCTCTTGGAACAGGCTGTTCTTTGGAACAAAATAGGGAAGCTGCCACAATGAGATATGAAAACCCTCCTGTTTGAGGTCAGCAATCATTTTAGCGGCATCCTGAAAACGGGAAGGTGCGAACTTATAATCACATTGCCAGTCGGTTTCAAACCAGCCGGTATCAAAATGGATGACATCAGATGGGATTCTGTTTTGTCTCAGTAATTTTGCCACCTGTCTCCCGTCTTCTTCCGAAAAATATGTTATTCTGCTCATCCATAGTCCAAATGACCAGAGCGGGGGCATGGCAGCCTTGCCTGTCAGGGATGTGTATTCATCGAGAATATCTTTTGGCTCGCCAAGAAAAACAAAAAGATCCAGTTCATCATCGCCAATCATCAGGGAATTCACGTTACCGAAATACTTGCCGAAATCACAGGTAACAGGCGAAGAGGTGTGCATGAACATACCATATCCCCTCGAGCTCATAAAAAATGGGATGGGTTTATACATGGCTTCATTTTGTACACCATTGGCATCATCAGTCCAGAGAACCACTTTCTGCCCGCGTTTATCAAGGCGTGTAAAGGATTCACCGCAGCCGAAGATTTTCTCATCCGGCGAAAGTATGAAAGCAGCATGAAAGCTGCGTGAATAATCGGATGACCGCCGTACGTATGAAAACGGGAGCTGCGGTATATAAGCAGAGGAACTCAGATCATTCAGATGGACCGTCCTTGTCAGAAAATTACCGTTCTTGTCCCTGAACTCAATGTGCCATGGATTAAGGTGTATTGTGACAGTTCCATAAACCCCGGAATATTGGTAGCCATCCTTAATTGTGCTCACTTTCCAGGAGGAATTGTCAACAGGTGCCCTGCCATTCATCAGCATCAGGGATGCCTCATCCCGTAATGTCTGTAAGCCCGAGGTTGCCCTGATCCTCACCGTGCGGGGCGATACAAATTCAATTGAAAATGGCAAAACGGGTGCTGCGGTATATTCATTCCCGGGAAATTCATTGGCATTGACCTTGCGGAGTACACCCATCATGTTGTTAAAAGCCAGGCGGGTTGAATTCTCATACCGCTGATATACCAGTTGCCCGGTACCCCGGTCCACATCGAAAGCTGCCAGGCTGTCAGCCAGGTAATAAGTATTGGTAAAATCATAAAAATCACCGCTGATATCCACCGGCTCATTTAGGATGTATTGAGGATGGCCGGGCTGATCAGGGATCTGAGACTGAACACATAAGGATGCGGTAGTCCCCAAAACAATAAGAAGTTTGTGTTTGATATTCATAGTGTTGTAAGTTGTAGGTAGTAAGTTGGAGGCCTGCCTGCAGGCAGGTTGTATGCTGCACAAAGGTTGGCATCGTTAAATTATGTTAAACCAGCACTTTCGGAAAACAAATGTCATAATTTTGAGGTTAATATTGGCAAAACAAAGGCACAATTTTTGAAACAGTGCCCTTTGTTCTGAGAATTATTAAAAGACCAAATAAAAGATTTTGAAGATGAAGAACAAACAGCTATTCGTAATTATCGCGGCCGCGTTTTTTGGCGGCCTGGTTGCAGTATTTGCCTATTCTGCCTTGCTCGATAACAAGGAAAAGGAAGTCATTGCAGGAACTCAACAGCCCGTGAATATGGTTAAACTGACAGCAGGACTGGACAGTTCGACAGATTTTACCTACGCAGCGGAAAAGACAATTAATACTGTTGTAAATGTTAAAACCCAGTCTACAGTTCAATACCGGAATCCCATTTATGAGTTTTTCTATGGTGACAGGTATCAGGGTGAGGAGGAACCGGTTATGGGTATCGGTTCTGGCGTTATCATTACAGCCGACGGTTATATTGTCACAAATAACCACGTCATTGAGAACTCTGACAAAGTTACAGTGACACTGAACGACAAACGTGAATTCACAGCCAAGGTAGTCGGTACTGATCATTCCACTGATCTGGCCCTGCTTAAAGTTGAAGCAGAAGGTCTGCCTTTTATCACGTTCGGAAACTCCGATGTGCTTAAAGTCGGTGAGTGGGTGCTGGCTGTGGGAAATCCCTTCAATATCACCTCAACAGTGACTGCAGGGATTGTGAGTGCTAAAGGAAGAAGCATGGACATCATCATGGACAATTATAAGATTGAATCCTTTATACAGACTGATGCTTCGGTGAACCGTGGAAACAGTGGCGGGGCGCTGGTTAACCTGAAAGGTGAAATGATTGGCATCAATACAGCCATCGTATCACCTACCGGCGGGAATGTGGGAATCTCATTTGCCATTCCCTCAAGCATTGTCCAGAAAGTAGTCAAGGATATTATTGAGTTCGGCACCGTGCAGCGTGCTATTATGGGAGTTCAGATTGTTGATATCACAGCTGAACTTGCCAAGGAAAAAGGTCTCGACCAGTTGGAGGGTGTATATGTTGCGGAAGTTAATGACAACAGTGCTGCCAAAGAGGCAGGAATTGAGGCCGGTGACGTAGTAACACATATCAATGACATACCGGTGAAGAGCCCCTCGGAATTACAGGAAATGGTTGGAAGATACCGTCCGGGTGATAAGATCATTGTTCAGGTAAAAAGAAAAGACAAAACGAAACAAATTGAAGTGACGTTACGTAACCTACAGGGCGACACTGGCGTCGTTAAAGCAGGCACATTCGAAACCATACTCGGGGCAAAAGTAGTTAACCTGGATGATCAGGAAAAGAACAAGCTCGGCATTAAATACGGGGTAAAAGTCACCGAACTTCAGGACGGCAAACTGAAAGCCGAGGGGGTGAAACCCGGATTCATCATTACTCAGGTGAACAACAAGCCGATTTATTCGGTCGCTGATCTGGAGAAAATCTTTAATTCAATTAAAGGTGGAGTATACGTAGAAGGAATATATCAGAATGGGACTGCTGCATATTATGCATTTGGACTGTAAATGAGCCATTAGAATCATATTAAAGGCCTGCAGTTCGCAGGCCTTTTTTTTTGATAAATTTTATATCACTTGAATTCTATTAATTGATAATAAAATAGCATAAATTCGTCGCACAAATTTTTTGGGGAAAATGAGACAATTAAAGATTACAAAATCAATTACCAACCGGGAAAGCGCCTCGCTGGATAAGTATTTGCAGGAGATAGGAAAAGAAGAGCTTATCACAGTTGAAGAGGAAGTTGAGTTGGCGCAAAGGATTAAGAAAGGAGATAAAACAGCCCTTGAGAAACTGACAAGAGCAAATTTAAGATTTGTTGTGTCAGTAGCCAAGCAGTATCAGAACCAGGGTCTCAGCCTACCTGACCTGATCAATGAAGGTAATCTGGGCCTCATCAAAGCTGCTGAAAAGTTTGATGAAACCCGTGGCTTCAAGTTTATTTCCTATGCAGTCTGGTGGATCAGACAGTCTATCCTGCAAGCACTTGCCGAGCAATCGAGAATTGTCAGGCTGCCACTTAACCAGGTTGGTTCGTTGAATAAAATCAACAAAGCCTTCTCAAAATTTGAGCAGGAATTTGAACGTACCCCAACTCCCGAGGAACTGGCTGAAGCCCTTGAACTGCCCAAGGAAAAAGTATCCGATACGCTCAAGGTGTCGGGAAGGCACGTTTCTGTTGATGCCCCTTTTGCTGAAGGTGAAGACAACAGCCTGTTGGACATCCTGATCAACCATGATTCCCCAAAAGCCGATAAGAAGCTGATCAGTGAGTCACTGATGAAGGAAATTGACCGGGCACTGGCAACTCTAACCGAACGGGAAAGGGACATTATCAAATTCTTTTTCGGCATAGGTGTACAGGAAATGACCCTGGAAGAGATCGGTGAGAAATTTGATCTTACCCGTGAAAGGGTCAGGCAGATCAAGGAAAAAGCCATCCGCCGCCTGCGGCATACATCACGAAGTAAATTGCTCAAATCTTATCTGGGTTAGTTTTAATCGCAAAAATACAGGCACCCTTCCTGTGTCATTGACGCTTGAAGGGTGTTTTTTATTCGGGTAGTTTCAGGGTCAGCTGAATCCGTTTCCGGGACACGTCTACCTCCAGAACTTTCACCCTGACATGCTGGTGAAGTTTCACCACATCGGCCGGGTTGGTAATAAACCGGTCGGCCATCTGAGAAATATGTACCAATCCGTCCTGCTTAACGCCGATATCAACAAAGGCACCAAAATTGGTGATGTTGGTCACAATTCCCGGAAGGATCATGCCAGGCCGGATATCTTCCATAGCATGAACATCCGGGGCAAATTCAAGTACTTTAATTACCGACCGGGGGTCCCTTCCTGGTTTGGCCAGTTCATTCATGATATCGGTAAGCGTAGGTATCCCCGCCTTTTCATCAGTATATTGCTTAATATCAATCCCCTGGCGTAGCTTTTCATCCTGCAGCAATTCAGCTACCGCATGATTCAGGGTTTTGGCCATTTTCTCAACGATGTAATAACTTTCAGGATGAACAGCACTGTTATCAAGGGGATTTGATCCGTCCCTGATGCGCAAAAAGCCGGCCGACTGCTCAAAAGCCTTTGGTCCCATCCGGGGAACCTTTTTCAGATCCTCACGTGAGGTGAAAGTCCCCTGTTCCCTCCGGTAATCGACGATGTTTTTTGCCAGTTGCGGACCGAGCCCTGAAACATAGGTCAACAGGTGCAAACTGGAGGTGTTGAGATCCACACCTACAGCATTGACACAGTTCTCAACAACCTGGTCAAGTGATGCTTTGAGTTTGTTCTGGTCCACGTCATGCTGGTACTGCCCTACTCCGATCGACTTTGGATCGATCTTTACCAGTTCTGCCAGAGGATCCATCAATCGCCGGCCAATTGAAACAGCACCCCTTACAGTAACATCATAATCGGGAAATTCCTCACGGGCAACCTTGGAGGCCGAATAAACTGATGCCCCAGCCTCACTTACCACGAATACTTTCAGATCGCGTTCGAATTTGATTTTCCGGATGAAAGACTCGGTTTCACGGCTGGCAGTGCCATTCCCAATCGCCACAGCATCAATTTTATAAGAGTTTACAAGCGTATTGATTTTTTTAATAGCCAGTGATGTTTCCTGCTGCGGGGGATGCGGAAAGATCGTTTCATTGTGAAGAAGGTTTCCCTGAGCGTCCAGGCATACCACCTTACAACCTGTCCTGAAGCCCGGATCAATGGCAAGTATTCGCTTTTGCCCAAGCGGCGGGGACATCAGCAACTG
>JGI11641J44799_10000455_pt1 | contig 12362 bp, 9 predicted proteins | sample WetSurSiteA1Bulk_FD_44799 | JGI IMG/M metagenome (IMG submission 44799) | reverse complement strand
TCATGTATCGCTTGATCACGGCAGGAAATTCAATAAATACACTTTCGCTGAAGATTCCCCGGTAGCTATATACAACCTGACCCCGGTTATTACCGATGCCATGATATACCTCTTTTATTCCGGCAGTTCGAAAGGCGTGAAAGCAATAGGGGTAGTCCCTTTTAATCTGTCTTCAGGGGAATTTCAAGGGAATACCATTCTTCAGGAAACAGAAGAAGGGGTCTCATTTCAGGAAGCGTTTCAGGTCAGGAATCAACCTGTTGTGCTCTATAAAACCTCCCGAAATCAGACATATGTTTTGGAAGGACAGGCAAAGATTTTGGAGAAATGGAGGAAATTTGCTATTCAGGAGGCAGAAGGACTTGATGTGGCAAGGCTCGATGCTTATGTTTGGGATGACGGAAGAATTCTGGCAGTCTTCAGCGGTGAAGTCAGTGGGAAAAACAAACAGAGGATCTATGCCACCTCAAGTGAGGACAGCGGGAAATCCTGGCAGATAAAGAGAATCGATTCGAAGGAGTCTGACAACACAAGATCATGGCTTCCCCGGATAGCTGTTGACGGGAACAATGTTGCCGTTGTATGGGAGGACTCAAGGGACATCCGTTCCGGGATCAGGATGAAAATCTCTTCCGACAGGGGAAAGACGTGGTATGAAAGGGATNTCCCGGTTTCAGAGGGAAAATATTATGCCTTCCGGCCGAGAATAAGTTCTGTAAAGAAGACCCTTAACATTGCATGGCATCAATACAGGGATGATGAGAGGAGAACAGCAGACCTTGTCATCCAGAGCCTGCAATGGGATAAAGCCCTGAAAATGGCCCGGCAGAAAGAGAAACCTGTTGCTCTTGAGAAGAGAGAGCATCTCCTCCGCGAGAGGGTCAATGTGTACTGGAAGGGAATGGTCAAAAAAGATCACAAGACGACATACAGCATACATGATCCATTCTACAGGGCACGGGTGCCCTACGATTCTTATATGGTCCACAGGGGTCCAATGATCTATAGATCCTATAATATCGAAGACGTAAAGATACAGGGGAATGAAGCGACAGTAAAAGTAAAAGTGAAATACGAAGTGCCGAAGCTGATAATGCTCGGAAAGGAGACCTCGATCCCTCTCACTGAGATGATAACTGAAGACGTGTATCTTTTCATCGACGGCACCTGGCACAGAAAATTTGTTGATGCCATGAGTGGTGGAAGCGCCATCGATTATTAGCCTCTAACCCGGATTACTCATAATGAATGGAAGAGCAGGGCAGATACAGTATCAGCGCTCATTCTCGGTCTGCTTCTGCAGACCTCCGAGGTATCTCCCGAAAGCTTTCGGGAGATAAAGCCGCTCTGATACTGTATCTGCCCTGATTCATCAAAAAATGTAGAATAATTCAGGCTAAGTATTTGAATAATCAGAAAGAGAGATTGCCGCGCTACGCTCGCAATGACATTTCTTATCGCAGGATTTAGGCTATTTCAAAATTCGTCGGCTTTCAGTCATCGGCCTTGGACCGGAGAAAAAGGAAATCTGTCGGTGAAGTGATCCTGTTATCGACCGAGAGACATGAGAAGAATGTAAGTGCTTCAGAGGGAAAAGGCTGAATATCTCTGCCCTTTACCAGCCATGATGACTTGCCGTCAAATGATACAGCGTCCTTCGGAAGTACTTCTGCCCGGACAAGTTTCGTGACTGATGACAGGGGAAACGTTTCAGCATAAGGAAGCGGAACCCTGTCGTAGAAGATTCTTTCGTCGTCGTCCTGATTTCCCCTCCGGGTTACAAAATAAAAAATGAGATTCTTTGAAGGCACCCCGCATGATATATGTACAACAGTTCTTTTCATAGCATCTCTTGATACTGTCAATGAAGGAACGACAGGTAAAAATTGTTGTCTTCGCATTGATAATCTTTCATCTATTTGGGATGGAATCTTGACGAATCCTGTTTCATTCAATTCATAGATATGAGAAAAGCGGTTGTTGAAAAATTTTGGATACAGAATGAGAAAATCTCCGGGCATGAACTTCGCATATGTTTTCATTCCGAGTTTTTCATAGTAGATGGCATCGATCATCTTGAGAACGTATCCGCGTTCCAGTGTAAAATCATCGAGAAGTATAATAAGGCTGCCTGAATATTTTTCATCGACTATTGCGTTGCCTGCAGATTTATAAAAGGATGATTCCCTGGAGAAGGAAGCCTTTGTAGCATCATAAGTGTTGAGTGTTGACCAGAGAAAAAACCCGGTGACAGAGAGAAGGAAGACGGTAGTAATTATCTTGTTCCTTAACGCTTCTGCACAGAGACAAACCATGGTAATTATCAGAAGGCACGGGATGAGCCAATATCTCAATGAGAGGGCATCAGGGTATGCACCAAGAGTGAGGAGTTGTATCCCTAACGCCATGACCCATACGAAAACCATACATACGGCTCTGCGCATAGAGGCAAGAAGCAGAAGAGTAAAAATGACCGGAAATACGAGTTGGTGTCCAAAGAGTATTTGTGTGGACATCACAGGTGATTGTATCACTGTTGCCAGATATGTTTCCGGAACCAGGGACATGCCGATATATCCGCCAAATCCTTTGAGCACATATGCCCTGAAGAGGAAATAACAAATAAGAAGCAGGAAGAATGGAGAGGTATCTGCTACCCTCTTTTTGATGCCCCCGGGAGCAAGAATCAGCAGGACGAAGGGGAGGGTCATGAATTGTTCTTTTCCCAGAAAAGCAAGAAGGGTAAATATGAGGATAAGGGCTGTCAGATATGGATTGGTTTTGATAGTCGGCTTATATCGCAGAAACAGAGAGATAGTCAATAATGAAAAAAGCGTTGCGTAGAGATATTGCCTGAGGACTATCCATGAAACCATTGCAAGCGCGGGCTGTGAGAAGAGGACAAGGAGAGAACCTGACAGCGCGATATAGGGATGAACAAATAGACGCAGAATTTTGTAGAAAACAAGAATGACAAGGAGGAGAATGATAAAATTATGGAGATGGTAGGGAATGGGGTTGAGACCGAAGAGGACAAAGTCGGGCTTCAGTGCAAGAACAGCAAGAGGTGTATAAAATATGTTTGATAACCTGTTGTCGAGAAATATTTCCTTGATCGTCGCAGTTGAATGAAAAATTGCAACGAAGTCATCCGAGATAAACCAGTAGTGAAACGAATCCCGATAGTAGAAGAGGGAGGCAAAAAGCATGATGATAAAAAAAGCAAAGCGTGCCGGATAATTTTTAGGCTTTAAGGGTGTATGATTTCCTATCTGCACTTGAGTCCGAGGGCCAAAGCTATCCTCTGTTCCCACTGTTCCAGACTATAATGCTCCATGACAACCTCCCTCCCTGCAGATGCAAGGGATTGCCTGCGTGCGGGTGTATGCACAAGGGAAGATATGCAACTGTTGATCTCCCGAATCAGATTACTTGTATTTGCAAGGGGGAGAATGAACCTGCTCAGCGTATTGAACTGCTGCAGATCTTTTGCCACACCTGTCGCGGTACATATCACCGGGAGACCGCATGCTATTGCCTCGATCAGAACAAGACCGAATCCCTCATAGAGACTCGGAAAGAGAAGGAAATCAGACAGAGAATACAATTCCCTGAGTGTTCCCGGGTCTGCGTCCTGTATGACCCGTGCATCCTCTGCTTGGAGCGGACAGGCTGAAGGACCGACTNCAAGAATCCAGATCAAATCCCTGTTCTTTTTGATGACCTCTTCAAGAATATTGATACCTTTCCCGGGTTCCCATCTCCCGACAAAGAGTCCGACACATGCATCTGCCGGGATGTTCCATTTCTTTCTGAGGGATGTAACCTCATGTATCTTTCTGAAAAACTCCGTATCAACTCCATGGGTTAGCACATCTACATCCTGAAACTGATAGTAACCGGAGAGTTCTGCTTTGACAGAGTGACTGACTGCAATCTTTTTCTTGTGGCGGCCTGCCAGTCTGTCTCCTATATGACCGTAATAATATTTCAGTTCCTTATAATCGTGATCCGGCACAACCCCTCTGAGCGCATCAGCATATCCGGCATGGGTACTATGATAAATAGCAAAACTCTTCACTTTCGGGTTCCAGTAACCGAGACCGTAATAGTTATTTGAAATGACGAGGTCATAGTCCTTTTCTCTTTGTTTGAAAGCTCTGCCCAGCATATAACATCGCGACAGAAAATCCGGGACTCTGTTGCTGATAAAATCAACTGGGAAACGCCTTACAGGAAGGGTAGGTTCCGGCATGAGCGCATGGATGTCAACATGAATAGTATATTTATTGAGGAGAGCCTTCAGATTTGCTATAAATGTCTCTATGCCGCCTTTATATCCATCCGGGTGAAAACCGGTTAAAATAGCGGCTCTCTTTATCTCCGCCGACATCTGAGTGTAAAGAGGTACGAAAAATTACCCATTAGTTTTTTGGCAGGCCGGACGAGCCTCTGTCTGAGGGTGAATTGCTTTGGGATGACGGATTGGTAGCCTTCCGGAGGGGTTGTCTGCTGGGAGCAAACGTGCGACGGGCGTCTCCAGCCGGTTGCACTGCCTGAGGAACTGCACCCGGCGATCCTTTACTCACTTTGCCTGGAACAGCAGGAGGTGCTTCCATCCTTGCTCCTGCTGCAATTGTAGCAGATGCTGCCCTGTCTTTGGGATGTGCAGAATCATTGATAGCAACAACTAATTTTTCCTCACCCCTCACCAACACAATTCTGTCGGTGTATATTTCTTTCAAAATAAAACCATTGAATATATCCCCTTGTTTTGCGGCAGTCTGTCTTTTTCCCCTCCCTGGTGAACTCCGTGGCGCCTTCAGGTCTTCTACGTAAGCCCGATTCAGCGTGTCCGTTATTAAGGTACCATATAAGACAAGATCGGGTTTTGGTAAGGGTTGTTCTTCCTTTTTCACTACGGGTATCTTCCGCTCCGGATGAAAGAGGTTCTGGTCAGAAACCGTCATAAATTCCGTAGGAGACGGCACCTGAAGCTCTGATACTTGCTCCGGTGCTTCTTCCCCTTGTTTGTTTACTTCCGGAAGGGCATATTTGACCTGGAGAGTGGACAGGGGGGAAACGGTATAGAGCACAAAAAAAGTCAATGCAGCGGTCAGCAGTATATTGAAAACATTTATGTTTCTGATAAGAGATTTCATATCTTCTGTTCTTCATGAATTTTACCATAAAGGTGGTTATTATTACGCCACCCTCAACGGTTTTCCAAAGGGAAGACATGAATGAACACCCGCCGTTGGTGTAACGGAGAACCCATCCTGTTCTCTCTTTTATGATTGTGTCGATAAAAGTGGAATACAAAAACCTGATGTACATGAGGAAAAAGAGTATGATAATATTTATTCATTCGGGATATGCAGGATAGGTAAAGATGAAGATACTGATTGCTGATGATGACAAGAATCTGAGAAAAGTCCTCGCGAACGAGCTCTCTGACGCAGGATATGAAGTTGCCCAGGCTGACAACGGCATAAAATCACTACAATTGCTCGAAAAGGATGATTATGACGTTCTCCTCCTCGACCTCAATATGCCGGGTATGAGCGGTATGGAGATCCTGAAAAAGATCAGGGATCTTGATATCCCTGCTGAAGTGGTTATCCTTACAGCATATGCGACGGTTTCCACTGCGGTCGAGGCGATGAAGAACGGCGCCTACGATTACCTTACAAAACCTTTCCAGATAGAAGAACTCATAACCGCTATAGAACGGGCGTATGAGAAGAAAAAACTGCTCAACGAAAACTTGCTGCTGAAATCACAGTTAAAACGGCAGACTAAAAAAAAGAAAATTGTGACAAATGACCCGCTCATGCTGGAGGTTCTCGAAACAGCGAGGAAATTTGCGCTCTCAGCTCTCCCTGTGCTTGTAACCGGCGAGAGTGGCGTCGGCAAAGAGTTGGTAGCACAGGCCCTGCACGATGCTTCTCCCCGGAATGAAGGACCTTTTCTCACCATAAATTGCGGAGCGATCCCCGATACAATGCTTGAAAGCGAACTTTTCGGCCATGAAAAGGGAGCGTTTACCGGAGCCTACATAAAAAAACTCGGATTGCTCGAGATTGCAAACCATGGAACGGTTTTCCTGGATGAGATTGGCGAACTGAGCCCTGCTCTTCAGGGGAAACTGCTCAGGGTTATCGAGACAGGGAACTTCTTCAGAGTTGGCGGCACAAAAGAGGTCATGGTGGACGTCAGATTTTTGTCGGCAACGAATAAAGACATTAAAAAGGAAATAGAGGAGGGGCGTTTCCGGCAGGACTTGTATTACCGGATTAGTTCGTTGATTTTGGTTATCCCTCCGCTCAGAGAGAGGAAGGAGGATATCCCGCTCCTTGTTGAGCACATCATGAAAAGTACAGCGGCGTTCAAAAACAGGGGAATCAGCAAAAAGGCACTGGAGGTCCTTTCCGGGTATCCCTGGCCGGGCAACGTGCGGGAACTCCAGAATGTTGTCCACAGGGCGTTATTCCTTTCCAGGAACCCCGTCATCGATACGAATGACCTCCCGCCTGACATGTTGACCGGGCATAAGGCCTCCGGCCGAAAGCTAGAGGATATTGAACGGGAGCATATCCTGAAGGTATACCGGGAAGTGAACAATCAAAAAAGAAAGGCTGCAGAAATTCTCGGTGTCGACCCGAAAACCCTGTACCGCAAGCTTTCATCCTACGGCATACAAGATTAACCTGAAAACCAAACCTGTCTGAAAAAGATAAAGGAACATGCTGGAAATCAAGGGATATGGAGCAATTTCTGAAGCCGGCTAAACTACCTTTATTTATATTGCTATCGTCTTCTGACTATAATGTTTTCACTAAATTCTTACGTGAGGCTTCCGCTTTGTCTTCAGCCTCATCGAAGTTGCCCGTGATCCGGTTTCAGAAATTGCTCCATATCCCTTGATAAGATTATTTTCAACGGACTGCATCTTGGGGATTCTTATGACTTCTGCAGCGCCTTCAGAATTTCCTGTGCAAATTCTTTTTCAGGCATTGACCCCACAACGCTGTGCTTCTCGTTGATAATAATCTTGGGGACCCCCTGGACATTGTATTTCGTCGCCAGATAGGGGAACTCCGTTGTTTCGACCATATCCGCAGTGATGGCGCTGACCGCCATGGCAAAACGGTGTGCCATATGCACTGCTTGAGCACAGTATGGGCAACCGGGAGATATCATCACCTGGATATGAACAGGGTTCTCAATGCCTGAAAGTGTGCTGACCACCTCATGAGGAAGTCCATGGTCGCGACGGCTCACCATGAGAAAATCCTGAATCAATGTGGTGAACTCATATCCTCCTGGCATGCCGAAAAATCTGATTCCATAATCACGGTCTCCTATGAGGAGAATAGCAGGAATCTTATCAATCCGGTACTTTTGTGCCTGATCTTTATCGTTCACAAAATCGAAAATCTCAAGCGATATTTTTTCAGCAAGTCCCGTGACCTCTTCGAGAAGTTCCCGCGTCATTCTGCAGAATTCACATTCAAACTCCTGTGTGAACATAATAATGTGAACAGGATGGATGAGGGCTTCAAAAATGGTTTTCAACCGCTCGCGGTCTTTGTCCGCAATCGTTCCCATATCGCACTCCTTTATATCTTTGCTGTTTCTATAAGATAGTCGTATGCCGACAGCGCAGCTTTTGCGCCGTCCCCGGCCGAAATAATGATCTGTTTATGCGGGATGGCAGTGACGTCCCCGGCGCTGAAGAGGCCAGGTATATTTGTGCGGCATGTACAGTCAATAATGACCTCTCCAATCCGGTTCAGTTGCGCGAGGTTTTTCACAGGGCCGGAATTCGGGACAAGACCTATCTCGATAAAAATACCGTCAACCTGTATGCTGACCTCCTGACCGGTTGATCGGTTTTTTATAACGACGGACTCAACACTCTTTGACCCTTCGATTCTGAGTATCTCATGGTGATCGAGAAACTGTATGCGGTCATACTTCTTTACCCGTTGTTGCAAAGTTCCGTCAGCCTGCCAGTCTTCAGCAAAATTGATCATGGTGATTTCTGCATGCACCCTCATCAGATCAATGGCTGTGGTAAACGCAGAGTTCCCGCCGCCGGCAATAATCACTTTTTTCTCCCTGAAGAAAGGGGCGTCACAGGTTGTGCAGTAGGAAATCCCTCTGCCCACAAACTCTTTGCTCCCCGGAATGAGGAGTTGCCGGTGACCTTCGCCGGCGGCAAAAATAACGGTTTTCCCGGAAAATTGTTGACCGGACTCCGTGAGGAGAAGAAAATCTCCGTTCTGTTTCCGTATCTCCTTTACAGCAGCGCCGGTAAGGACAGGAATTCTGAAGCTTCTGACATGCTCTTCAAAACGTGCCACCAGGTCTCTGGCATCAATGCTTTGAAACCCGAGATAATTCTCTATTTCCGATGTCTCCCTGATCAGGCCGCCGAAATCGATTGTGATGAGAGCACAATTGAGCATTTTTCTTGCTGCATAGATTACGGCGCTCATCGCTGCAGGACCTCCGCCGACTATGAGAAGATCATAGAGAATGCCCTGATCCGGCTTGTGAGCCTCTGTCTGTGGAAGATTCAGAATGAATCCGGGGAACTCCATATGTGCAGGTTAGCCTCCTTGCAGTCATCTTAAAGGGGAATACTTATTAATTAACATTGTATCATAGAAAAGGGGCTTTGACTCTCAGGGGAAAGAAGCTTATCTGCTGCTTGTGAGGGCGTTGACTTCGATTTTCACAGCCTGTTCCCGCGGATCCCGGTAATTCCTGATCCGTATGTCAAGATCCTTAATAGTGAGGTAGGGAGTCCTTGTCTCGATAGCATAGAGAATATCACTCAGGGATCTTGTGTCAGGGACAACAGTGTCGATGCTTACACCAATGATTTTGAATTTATCGAGATCCTCAGGTTTCTGTACCCGTTCTGAAGTTATTGAAGCGCCGCTTCTTGTGATGGTATCTTTTACTATTTCCTGCAATGATGCGGCTGCAAGGGAAAGGGTCTGGCCTTCAATAAGTTTTGTTTCCTCGGCTTTCCTTTCTTCTTTTAGGGAATCAAGCTGTTTTTCGAGTTCAGGCTTTTCGGCTATGAGGCTGATGTATTTCCCCAGGGTCTTTGTCTTGACCTCTTCACTCTCTTTCAGCGAGCCTACATCCTGCTGTACACGTACATAGACATACTGATAGAGAAGGGCGCCAAACAGGAAAATCATCAGAGGCACGGCAAGCATCAGTATCCTACTCTTCTTCATTCTCTTCCTCTTTTACGGGTTTTGGAGGTTCCACCTGTACGCCCTCTATCTCCATCTTGATGTTAAACCGGTCTGCATTCAGCCGTGTATCCCGGAAGGTGGGAGAAGCGAACTCTGCCTTGGTAAAATAAGGCGATGATTCGAGCTTTGCAAGAATCCCTGTAGCAGAACCTGCATATCCTTCCATTTCCACTTTTGTCTCGCTTATCCTCAGCCTTGTGAGCCAAGCAGTCTTCGGTAAAATGGTCGTGAGCTCCCTGAGGATGTTGATTGCCATTGGTTTTCCGGTCTTGAAATTGTGAATCGAGGCAATCTCTTTATTGATATTCTCTATTTCCTTTTTCAGCGCTTCGACCTTCCTGACCTCTTCTTTCCGCTGCATGATCTGCTGGTCAATTTCCTGAATCCTCTTCTCTTCCACCTGGAGCGGAGCCAGGATATANAGAACCCAAAGCGCCAGGAGACAGAGGAGCAGTATGGCAGTGAGGCCGACCGGCGTCTTCTGCACNGCATGTCTTCCCTTGTTCAGNAGGTTAAGGTTCTTTCTTTTTGGCCATAATGATTCCAGGACTCCTCCGACGGCAGCATAAGGCAGGTGGGCTGTTTCCCCGGGAATTTTCAACTTGGGGTCCGACTCGTTCACGACAGTGAGCGGATGGATAATCCGTGATTTCAGGATTTCCCTCAGGCTTGTGCTCCTGTCTCTGAAAAGTACCTGTATCCTCTCCGGCTTGCCTGACAGTTTTAAAGCATCCAACAGAGGCTGCATTTCTGACATGAGTATGTCAGCCTGTATTGTCTCATCCTCTGTCTGAAAATTTCCTGAAAAGGTGTTTGTGACAGTGTGTTGCAGAAACAGCGCACCCTCGTACCCTTCCTTAGTTATTTCAAGAAAAAGCGAATCTGCTTTCCCGTCGCGGTAAGAACTAAGGGCTTCCATGCATAACAGGTTCACGGTTATCCTTGATATCTGAAGCCCCCTCTCCATGAACGCTTCCCTGTATTGATTAATCATGTCAGCTTTGGCAGCGACGATAAAAAGGGTGATCTTTTCTGCAGTCTCTCCGACTACCCTGAAATCGTACCAGGCGTTTTCAGAACTGAATGGTGTTATCCTGTCGAGTTCGTATGAGAGAACATCCGGAAGGTTCTCTTTCACTGCAAGCGGGAATTCTGCTGTTTTGAAGACAGCCCAGGCTTTCGGAATACACAGAGTTATCTCAGCCTTTGCAGCTGCAAATTCATTGAGCGCAAGAGAGACGGAAGATGCAAGCACTTCAGGCTGAGGGTACCGGCCTTCTTCAAAGGAAAAGTCTCTTGTCTGTCTGAGGGTCATCTTTGACAGAAACCGAGAGCCATACGCAAAAGATGCCTTCCCTTTTTCGAGCGAGACGGAAATGTTTTTTAACGGATAAACCCTTTCGTCGGCGGGGCTGAAGGAGAGTATTTTCCAGAGGGGATTCCCTATCTGCTTCAGCGTTGATGATGAGCTGGATGCAAGTGAGGTTATTTTTCTAACGACTGTTGTTCCGTTCATTCTTGTAGGGTAACCGGGCTTTTGTAATAGAGATAGGTGAACTGGTTTGTATTCGCAAGGCTGACTGTAGCCCGTATGGAATATGTTCCTTTCTCGCCTGTTTTCATGCCGGAGGCATCAAGAGTAAATTTCCCTGAACCGCCTGTTGTGATATAGCGTGATGCCTCACTATAATTTGTACCAAGTATCCCCTGAAGGTCTGCAGCATTCAGTTCTTTGGTTTCCCGCAAACTGATGATACCGTCTGCATATTCAGGAGTCATACCCGGAATGGCCATCAGGACTTCCTGAGAGGCTGCATTGACATTTATCCTGTTTGATTTTGCATGCACGGTTAAAAAATCTATTATCCCTTTTTTCTCCCCGCTCCCATAAAGGATATCAGGAGTAATACCTTTCACCAGAAGGAGTTCCTCAACAGCATCGAATTTGGCGTTTTTTGCTTTATAGGGAGACGGCAAAGATTGATAGTAATCGCTCTCGGCTCCGTTCAGTCGGTGAAGATCATCGGGATCCTTCCAGTCGTTGAGAGAATCCACAATCCCGTCAGCGTCTTCTTCGCTAATCCCCGTTTTCATGAAAAGATTTTTTAATACTACATCAGAAGCGGTATTTATGTCCACCTTGCCGGCTTCATCCGTTATCCTGACACTATAATGTCCTGCCCCCATCGTTACCTCATGNGGCATGCCGTCCGCCCTCCATACCTCCCTGCCCTCAAGTTCGACATTCTGATCTTTATAAACATCACGGTAAAAAAGTTCCATGATCCCCCTCTGGATTCCTGCTTCGGCAAGGAACTTTTTTTCGATTCCGCTCTTGAACGACATTACAGAGAGGGTCTCCGTTCTTGCCATAAGAGAGAAAGAAAACACGATAACCATAAGAATTGTCAGCACCCAGAGAACGATGAGAAGGGCGATGCCTCCTTCTTTTTGAAGGTGTTTATCGGGTATCATCATCTATTCTTCCTCTCCGGCAACAAATTGACCGGTATCCGTGAGAGAACCGCGGACCCTGACCGGAATAATGAAGGAAAGCTCCCTGGGACCATTCATAAAATGCAGTCTTATTTTTCCGGGGATTTGATTTGTTTCTGTCCATTGGTCAACCCAATGGCCGACTTCCTCGGTAGGGTTCTTATAGAAATATTCAAAATAAATACTTTCAAAGGTATCGAAGAGCCTTGCCTCCCTCTTGATATCCATGTTGATAACATTTTCTGAAACAGAAAGAATTTGTTTTCCGTTTTCACCGGGCAGGACTGAGTAGGTTGCCAGTACAAACCCTTTCTCCCCGCCCCATATCGAATAATTGGTCGTGAACTGAAGGAATTGCCGTTCGCCTTTAAAATAGAATTTTACCTCGGCTTCCCCTTCCTGTACGTACGAGAGAGGGATCTGGGACTGAATTTGTGAATCGAGAATATTCATAGATGATCTGATCCTCTCAAACGATTCTACTTTTGCTTCGCCTGATTCTACAGAACGTATGCTGATTCGCATGGCGCCAAGGATGATGATGACAATGAGAGCGAGCAGAGTGATGGAGATGGTCAATTCGAG
>JGI11641J44799_10000452_pt1 | contig 12389 bp, 10 predicted proteins | sample WetSurSiteA1Bulk_FD_44799 | JGI IMG/M metagenome (IMG submission 44799) | reverse complement strand
ATGCCTCTGTTCGATGAAGAAGTATTTGGTCCGGTAGCACCTGTGACCATCTCTGATAATACAGCAGAAGCGATAACGATCGCCAACAGGACAAACTTTGGTCTCGGAGTATCACTTTTTACAGATGACCTCAACAAAGCTTATGATCTTGCCCGTGAATTTCACGACGGTGCAGTATTCATCAATGGCATGGTAAAATCCGATCCGCGGTTACCCTTTGGCGGAACCAGGCATTCAGGTTTCGGCAGGGAACTGGCTATCGAGGGAATAAGGGAGTTTGTTAATATAAAAACTGTATGGGCTAAAAAGCTTTGAATACACCATCATCAGTCTACTGTTCAGAGCCGGAAGTGTCCAATATACCTTTGACTGTTTTTGTAACGCTTCGGAAATCTATCTTACCTGTACTCATCATAGGTAACTCCTTAATAACTATGAATTGCCTTGGCAGAGCGATAACGGGTAACTCATTCATCATCTTCCTGAGTATTTCTGTCTTGTGTACTTCCTGAGAGACTGTCGCAACAATATATGATCCCTTTTTTACATCCGATACTTCGACCACACAACATAATACTCCCGTCGGAAGAAACTTCTCCAATATGTTCTCTACCTTAACCAGAGAAACCATCTCCCCACCAATCTTTGCAAACCTTTTGAACCGCCCTGCATGCCAGAGAAAGCCATCTTCATCAAAGAATCCCATATCACCCGTGTTATACCAGCCGTCAACCAGGGCATCAGCTGTAAGCTCAGGATCATCATAATAGCCTTTCATTACAGAGTCTCCTTTTACAAATATCTTCCCGACCTCCATGGTTTTGCACTCTTCACCGGTTTCAAAATTCACTAATCTTACCTGAACGCCAGGGATCACTTTCCCGGTACTGCCAGGTCTGTTGAATTCATGTGAATTGACTGAAATAACAGGAGATGTCTCAGTAGCTCCGTAACCCTCAAGCAGTGTTACCCCATGCTTTTTCATATATCCTTCCCTAAGGGCATCCGGACATTTATCTGCTCCAGCTACCATTAGCCTGAGAGATTTAAAATCCCCTGGTTCCGATTTCTGGAGATAGCCCCAAAAGAAACTTGGAGTACCTACCATTAATGTTGGTTTTTCATCACGTGCAATCCTGCTGATAGTCTGAAAGTCAAGCGGGTTGGCATAGGCCACCATAGTCATACCGTAATAGAATGGCACCCAGAGATTTACTGTTAAACCAAAAATATGAAAGAAGACAAGATTTGCCAAAATGATATCTGATTCAGACAATTTTACATACCCGCCAAAATTTACAATGTTTGAAGCTATATTAAGATGGGTCAGCTGAACTGCTTTCGGATCTTTTTCACTTCCGCTGGTAAACAGGATTGCAGCAGTATCATTTTCATCTCCTTTATGGATGCTTTTAAGAATCATATTAACAGGAAGCCTGGTTTTCAATGCCGCCATAAGCTTTTCACCTGTAGTAACACTTTCCATTATGTCCTCAATCATTATCATTCCGTCAATTACCGGACAATTAATTTTTTCCAGTAATGCTTTGGAAGTAATAATTGCTTTGAATCTACATTTCTTTTGTGCATACTTTGCGTTCTCCGCAGCCTGGGTTGAATAATTTATCATTACCGGTATCCTGCCACTCATCAAAGCTCCTACTGTAGCCAGTGCACAACCTGCAGAAGTAGGAATCATTATGCCAATGAACCCCTTATCATACTTTTTAAATTTTGAACTAAGTATCAAAGCTCCGATTAAAGCTCTTGAATAAGTTACATTTCTTCCTGTGGTTTTATCAATAACAGCGAGCTTTTTGGCATTTTGCTTTGCCATTCGGACAAATTGTTGGTGGAGTAACATATTGATAAGCGTTAATTATAGTCTTGCTGGAAGGTTCAAAAGCGTCAAATATAATGAATTATGCTTTAATTCAAATAGTAAAAAAAATATATTCGAAATTTATTAGATATGCGAAACCTGCATATATCACTAATATAGTGATATTTACAAAGTATGCAGAGAAATTCTATGAAAATGCAATGACCTCCGGTCGAAAATCGGTCNCCAATTTCCGNTAAATAGATAGCTGAGTTTGCAGGCGTCACTATTCTTTACAAGCTCCACCCATCACTGTATTCAAAGTGAAGAAGTATATTCGCTTCCTCGTTTTTGGTAATTTTAAGGTTTGTTGAATTCCATTCTGTTGCCATTCCGCTTCAACATTTATTAAGGTATTGGGTCATACTCGCCCCGTGAAAAAACAATACCTTTGATAAAAATAACCGATGACTAACCTCTTTCCAATTAAATAATGAAGGCTGTCACAGTAAAAGAAATAAGTCAGGAATTACAAAACCTGACACCCAAAGAACTCCGTGACCTTTGTCTCCGGTTGGCGAGATTCAAGAAAGAAAACAAGGAGCTGCTGACTTACCTGCTGTTTGAGGCATCAGATGAGGCTTCATATATTGAAGGTGTTAAAAAGGAGATTGATCTGCAGTTTGAACAGGTTAATAAGAAAAGCTATTACTTTATTAAGAAAAGCCTTCGACGGATCTTACTCAACACCCGGAAGTATGTCAGGTATTCACAAAATAAGAAAACGGAGATTGATTTGCTTATCTATTATTGTTCAAAACTGAAGAAATTCAATCCCTCTATTCAGAGGAATGCGGCTCTCACGAATCTGTATTTAAGGCAAATCGAGGCAATAAAGGAAAAACTTGGCTCTCTCCATGAGGATTATCAATATGACTATGGGTTGGAGCTTGAGGCACTCGGACAAGGGGCTATGGGCAGGGATTAACTTTATGTAACTCCCTTTAAATCAGTGCAACTCCGTGGTTAAATAGTACTTTATATTGGTTCCTCAATCAGGTGCCTGATCTCCGAAAGATGAAGTTTTAAATGTCCCGGAAAATCAAGGACCATTTTTTTTAGCGTTATTTTCTGATCTGGTCCTGCGATCCACTCATTGTCAAGTTTTGAATCATCAATATTTTTAACAACATGACAGTAATGTAAAAGTGAATACTTCCAGAGATGTATTAAGACATTCCAGTCTTCTCTCTGGTAGTCCTGAATGGCGATCCATCTGTCGTTATTTCCAAATGTCGCATAGTTTGGGAAGATCAATGGGCTTGATTGGTATTGAAGATGAACTACTCTATGAGTATTGTTGGAATTCGAGTCGATCAGGTGTCCAAGGATCTGTTTTATCGTTCTGCTTTGACAATTTCGTCTGAATGTGATTATCTCTTCAGGTAAGGCTGAAAGCTTTGGTTCCCAGGTATCAACCAGGGAGATAATTTCCTGTGTTACTGATTCAAATTCTTTCATAATAAGATTTTTTTACTGGTATAGAATTTTAATACTTTATAACTTGCTTTTTTACCCATTAAAGATAAAGATTTATGTTCATTTCTTTTGCCCCTCCAAAAGAACCGAGGAAGGTTTTAGCCTGACGAGCTCGGCTAAGCCAAATGAACCAAAGAAAAGAAGTCCGGCGGGTGGTATTTTTTACAAAAATATTTTGGGATTTATCCGTGAAAATCTCGTAACTTGGTTTAACATTTTGATTATTAGTGCATTTAATAAATAAAATCATGAAAAGTCTGAATAATTTAGAGGTGAGAAACAGTTGTCTCAGAAGCCATTCCTGTTACTTTCTACTGATTGTGCTGATCTTTTTCATCAACTCATGTACAGGTCTGCCTAAAAGCTATTCCCTTCTTGAATTTGCCGGTATGGACGAAATAAACAACTTATCCAAATCATACTTACTGATGTTAAATGAATCAGACAGTATAAATCCTGCTGTAGTAATGGGCAGTAAGGGAGATCTGTTTTGGTGCGACGATTACTTATTTGTGCACGATAAGCCCTTTGCGAAAAACAGGTTTTTATTTAAATCCACCGACAGTATTCTGTATGTCAATGATAAAATATATTCAATTAATATCCCGATAAAAGATGACTCGATACCATGGTTTAAAAATCCAAAAGAGTATGATTTTTCAACCCTTCAGTTTATTAACGTACAATCAAAGTTCCCGGATAGTTATCTCCCTTACCTGGCCAAGCTGGCTGAAATCAAACCCAATCCAGGTATCTACCTTCCGGGGGACTTCAAGGATATGGCGGAGCTTCTTAAAATTTTCAATCCGCGGATTATTGCCGGAACGAGTCTTGTCCGTAGTAATTACGCCCAGCTTTCCAGACTGACTAACCTTGAGATCCTGATGATAACACTTAATGATTCGATAATCACCGATCCATTGCCCTTCATGCCTGCACTTAAACAGCTTTTCCTTACTGACCTGAAGGATGATGTTGTTGTAACAAAAAACTTTCTTATAAACAATAAACAGATTGAAAGACTTATAATTCAGACTTCAGGAAGTCTGGATATTTCAATACTGAATCCACTTAATAGTCTGAAAGAGCTGGTTATCAATGTATCTGATGAAATTAAAAACCTGGATTTAATAAATAATCACATGAATCTTGAAGTATTATCTGTTGCGGGTGATGCACTGATTTATGATCCGAATGTGATCAAATTACCTCTGCTCAGGTGGATGGCGTTTTCTTCAAATGTAACTCAGGAAGAATTCAATTCGTTTATTGGTAGACATCCGGATCTTGAAGTCATCGAACTGATCAAAAATGATACAATCAGAAGTTTTCAGGCTTTATCAAATCTCAGAATGCTTCATGGATTGGTTATTAATGATACTGTTGCGGATATTGCCACAATTAAAACTCTCGGCGGCTTAAAATACCTTTCGCTACCCCATGATTTTCTTGCTGACTCAGTAAATAAATCTGAAATAAAAAGATCATTACCTGGTACACGAATTGTAGCCAATGAAGGTTTCTGTCTTGGATCCGGATGGCTTCTGCTTCTTTTACCCATGATACTAATATTCAGATTCATCGGTAGCAGGCTCCGGAATGGAATAAAGTCATAAGGATAAGTAATGTCAGGGGAAAAAAGGCTTATTATTTTATCCAGGGCAATTCTATGCAGCTTCGGGCTGATGGTTTTTTCATTTTTCATTCAATTTAAATTTCCGGTTCAGCTTCTCGCGTTTGCGGCACTTATTATGTCTGCTTTCGTTATCAGCATAAATCTCAGGTCGTTCGCAGATCTTAAAAAGATAACAGGTGAATATATCTCCTCTAAAATAACTCTTCTATACCTTATAATGGGAATTGCGATGGGCGGTATGCTAGTTGTCATATACCGTTGGCATTTGGGTATCAGCTTGTTTCCAGTATCTCTTCATCTTTTTGCAATTACTGCGGCACTTATAGGCTGTGCTGAGGAGCTGGTTTTCAGGGGATTTTTACNAGAATATACAAGGAGCATTAATGGACCGTTCTCGGTCTTATTCAGCACAATATCGCATACCGGTTATAAATGTTGTTTGTTCCTTTCTCCGGCGGTCACAGGAGATATTAATATTGGTTTTCTGGTCTTCTGGACCTTCCTTGCAGGCATATTATTCGGAACAGTCAGGCATTTATCAAAAAGTGTTCTGCCGTCACTGTCAGCGCATGTTTTGTTCGATATCCTGGTTTATGCAGAATTTGTAAAGGCCCCATGGTGGGTTTGGTAAAACCCTTATTGGTTTTTTTTCTCTGAAATGTCGTTTGTTTTTTCGATAAGTTGCTTTGTAGCTAATAACTGTTTGTAAACTAAATAAAGGCAGGAATAATAAGGTTTAAAAAAAGAATTAAACTAAGGCTTTCATATACTTAACGACCTTACCGGTCCTGCTGGCATATTCAATCTCATTCCTTGTTGAGGAGCCTATATATCCACTCTTATTTATGACAAATATCTCATCAGCCAGGTCAATTTTCCTAAGATGCATATCATCGAGCATTTCTTTGGTGCTTTCAGTCCAGACTTCATCATCACCTGAATGCCCAAAAAGGCCCACACTGATCACAATGTTGCCTTCAAGGGTCAGCCGCTTCTGCTCGGCTATGAATTCATCCCTGAATTTTGTGCTCCCACAAAGCGTTATAATTTTATATTTTCCGATCATAATATGCAATTAATTAAGAGTTATGCGGTTATGCAGTTATGCGGTTATACGGTTATGCGGTTGTGCGGTTATGCGGTTATGCGGTTATTAACAAAATAAGGATTTGACTGCAAGACTGCACGACCTTCTTTTGCCAAAATTGGCTTCAGACCGGTAATTGATTTGGGTTTAATTTCTTCTCAGCAAAAGCTGCATGCTGTCGGCAACGAACATCCTGGTGCTCTGGGTGTAATCACCTCCTCCAAAAGGGGCTTTGTATTGGAGATCGACATAAAATGCCTTATAACCCGAAGCCGGCTTTTTGATCCTCACTTCGAAATCAGTTTTATTTGCCTGATTCAGTGTGGAGTCCGCCCAGGTTTCGTCCCTGAAATCCTGATCTTCTGAATCTGCACTCCACAAAGTGGTGTTAACCAGCAATTCAGGTGTGGCTTTTACCTTAACAAGTACTTCTCCATTCACTTCTGAAACAGCATAATCACAGATGGGGTATTTCCCATCTTTTACAGTTGTTCCGACGAAAGCACTTAATGTTGCAAATGCCTTTTCTCCTCCCCCCAGATCGTGAGCAGCATTTGGAGTATAGCAAATATGGTTTTCTCCCGGAATACTGTCAATATAATTTTTTACAGCATCAACAGGCCAGTAAGGATCGTTGGTCCCCATGAAAATCATCTTAGGCATTGTCAGGCTCTTTCTGTATGAGTATGGATCGATCATTTTTACCAGATCAATCCCTTCTGGTGTATTGACCTGCTGTGCAATTCCAAGATTGACGTAATCCGCAATCTCAATGCTGTAATCACCCCATACAACCCGTTGATAATCTATATTTACCGGCATATTCAGAACATCGATTACCATGGGACCAATTGCCTTAACGCGGCTGTCGTTAGCACCTGTCAGCCATGTTGTCCATCCGCGTTTTGATGCACCTGACACGATAAACTGATCAATCTTCCATTTTAGCTCCTTCCTGGAGAATTTTTGCACAACATCCATAGCCCTGACCGCACTTTTTGTCATAGGAAATAATAATGGCCATGTCAGATCATTATCATTCTGGTAGTTATGAAGTGTAAACGAGATGAGTGCNTCTTCTGTAAGATCATCGTACAAAGGCTGATTGGGCACNTGCCANATTATAGCGGCAATTGTCNTATTAGTTATTGCAACTTTGCTTAACCCAACCGTNAGCCCTTCTGTCCATTCATGAATATTGGGCTGACCGTTTTTAACACTGCCTCCTGTTATGAATAAAAGAGCGTCATTATACTCAACCTTATCAGGAACTATTACTGTGAGTTCATGATTCCATTTAATACCACGCCATTGCTGAGAAGTAAACAAGATCCGGTATAACGTCACACCATCACTCTTAAGTTTATCCTGGATCGCCCATTTGAAAACAGTGTCTTTAGTATTCAGATAAGCCTGAAGTGCCGTCTCGGGAGTCACCGGTTTTGGAGAACATGATTCAATAAACAAAACTCCTCCAAGCAATAGAAAAACCGTAAAAATATTTCTTACTGCATTCATTTCTAATTATTTATGATCTTAAATTAAATTAAAGTAAAAGTATACCATTTACAGGAATGAATCTTTTATAATATTAGTCATTATTTGTTGAATATAAACTGTCAATAGCTTGAAATGAGTCTGTAAAGTCTATAAAGTCATTAAAGTCTTTATAATGTAAAAATGTATTTGCACCTTAAGAAAAATAAATACTTGTAACCCAGACCGATTTCCATTGAACATAAAAGAAAATATGCTAATTTAACTAGCTCATTACAAATAGGTAATTGCATGAACCTGTTTTTACGGTTATAAATAGTAACCTATTATATTTAGAATTTATAAAATGGTTTTAAAGAGGTGTATCGAAGAGCTGACCGGGAAAAAATTTGACCTGATAATTGTCGGTGGAGGCATTACAGGAGCTGCAGTAGCTTATATTGCTGCTGCCCGGGGACTTTCGGTTGCATTATTTGAAAAAGAGGATTACGGAGGGGCTACTTCTGCAGCACTTCAAAACTTATTCACGGTGGGCTTAGATATCTTGCAAATATGGAGATAAGGCTTGTACGGGAATCACTTCGCGAAAGGAGGATCCTGGGCAATATTGCCCCTAATTTTGTCTACCCCCTGCCATTTGTCCTTCCCAATTACAAAAAATGGAAAGGGAACATTTGGAAAATGCTTGCAGGTATGTATTTGTATGACTTTCTTTCGTACGATAAGAAAGATACATGGGATAAGAGCAAAAGGCTTCAGAACCACAAGCTGATTTCGCATTCAAAAACTATCAGACTTGAACCCAACCTTAAAATGGAGAAACTCCGGAATTCATTTTATTTTTTCGATTACCAGAGCATTTTCCCGGAGAGACTTACCCTTGCATTTATTAAATCAGCGGCTGAATACGGTGCTAAAGTCTCTAATTACTCACCCGTTAAAGCTTTTAAATATGATTCTAAAGACAGAATTACCGGCGTTGAGGTCAAAGACCTTTTTTCAGGTGAAACGAAAAATGTTTACGCTGATTTGATAATAAATTGCGGAGGAACCTGGGCAGATAAGATCCTTGGCATGGCATTAAAAAAAGATCTCCTGACTCATAAAATAAAACGATCGGAAGGTATTCACATAATCACAAATAAAATTGCCGGTAACCACGTTGTGTCGCTTCAGAAAGAAGGCGGAGGACACCTGATGATCATGCCCTGGCGTGATCATTCACTTATCGGTACCACCGACAGGGAATATTATGGAGACCCTGATGAATACTATGTATCAAGAGAAAGCATAATTGATGTAATAGAGTCAGTAAATGAAAATTTCGGTAAGAAGATATCTTTTAAGGACATAAGGTATGCTTATGGGGGACTGCGACCTCTGGTGGATGACCAGACAAAAAGCTCTTACCAGACATCAAGAAAATATGAAGTTTATGATGACGCAATTGATGGAATAGAAGGGATGATAACAGTTGAAGGAGGAAAATTTACCACAAGCAGAAGTCTGGCAAGGGAGGTATTAAACCTCATTGCCAGGAAACTCAACAAGACTCTTTCAGATCCTGTTTCGGACAATCTTTATCTTTCCGGCTGTGAGATCAGGGATATGCGACAGTTCATGATCAGGCAACATCTTAATTATACTGATTTCAGCAAACAAACAATTGAATACATCAGTAGAAACTACGGCACCGACAGCCAGATTATTTTTCAGATTGCCAGGGATAATCCACAGTATGCTGAAGTGGTAAGTCATGACGGCGAAATTCTGGCGGAAATTGTTTATGCAATAAAATATGAAAGCGCTAAGACTCTGAAAGATATAATGTTAAGAAGAACAGGAACCGGAACATTGGGAAATCCAGGTAAAGATATTATTGGTAAAATAACAGCTGTAGCAATTGAAATGCTGAATTGGGATAGTAGGAGAATTGAAGACGAGACTGCTTCAATGATGAAAGTATATGATTTGTTTTAANTGATGCCTTTTGATTTAAAATCTAATTTGACTGAGATGTGAGACTTTNATAATTGTTAAATCAAATAACAAATGGATTTTACTTACCGCCAGATTCTGAAATGGGGAGATAAAAGAGAAGAGAAAGTCGATCCACTGATGATTAAAATTATCAGGGAGAAATTTAATCTGAAAGATTCTGATTTTGAGATGAAATACCTCTCCGGATCGCAACTAGTAAAACTTGAGAAACTGTCATCGCTGAAACCACAGCAGCTCGATTTTTTTAGAANTTTAGCCGGTGATGAAAATGTTCAGTCAGATGATTTTTCACGTGCAAAATTCTCATGCGGAAAATTTTATGCAGAATTGCTTGATATGAGATTGAACCTGGTGCCAAATCCTCCGGATGCTGTTGTTTCACCAAAGAGCTTTGATGAACTTGTAAAAATAGTTGAATACTGCCAGCAGGAAAGAATTCCGTTAATTCCGGTAGGTGGCCAATCATCTGTGACAGGGGCATTGAAGGCTCCACAAGGAGGAATAGCTTTGGTACTGACAAAACATCTGAATAAAATTGAAAGAATAAATACTGCAAACAAAACGGTGACTGTCCAGGCCGGAATCTACGGTCCGGCACTTGAAGAGGAACTGAACAGACACGGATTCACATGCGGCCATTTTCCGCAATCCTTTGAGTATTCTACAGCAGGCGGATGGATAGCAGCAAAGGGGGCAGGACAGGCTTCTACCGGTTATGGGAAGATTGAAGATATGGTTGTTTCCCTGAAAGTAATCACTCCTTCCGGTATNATTGAAACAAAAGAGTATCCCCGCACAGCACAGGGATGGGATATCTTCAGGCTTTTTATAGGATCTGAGGGTACTTTAGGGATAATAGCTGAAGCCACGCTTAATATTCATAATTACAGGCCTCAAAATAGCAGTTACGGATCTTTCATTTTTAAGTCGTTCGAACAGGCTGTTGCAACAATGCAAAAAATCATTCAATCCGAATATGGTAAGCCCCATTTATTCAGGATTTCTGATCCAGATGAAACGGATATTGCATTCAAAACCAAAGGATTCGATAATAGTTTTTCTGACAGGTTGTTAAAAGGATTTGGCTTTTTGCCTGGTAAAAGATCACTTATGTTTGTTGCTGTTGAAGGTGATAAAGACTATACAAAATTTGTAATGAGCAAAATAAGGGTGACGGCAAGAAAAGGGAAAGGAATGTATTTAGGCAAAAGTCCTGTAAAGAAATGGCTCGACCAGAGATATTCGAGTGCATACATGCGTGATCCACTGATGGATTTGGGTATAATGTCGGATACGCTTGAAACAGCAGTAACATGGGAAAATCTTCTGAAAGTATGGAATGCTGTTCGTACTTATGTGAACCAACGCCCGAAAACTGTTTTAATGATACATATATCGCATGTTTACGAATGCGGGGCAAATCTTTATTTCACATTCCTTAGTCCGATGGAAAAGGGAAATGAGAAAAATGACTTTGCAGCATTTCACAAAGGGCTGGTCGATACTATACAGGAAAACGGAGGTTCTCTCTCTCATCATCATGGAGTAGGAAGAGTTCTTGCCCCCTGGATGGAAGAACATCTGGGNAGACCTTCCATGGCACTCCTTGNCGCAGTAAAAAAACATTTTGATCCAAACAATATTATGAACCCTGGCGGTACACTTGGTCTATAAAGAAAATGAATTCATCCGATGATCTAATACTGGCAATTGACTGTGGGACGCAGTCTGTCAGAGCGGTTTTGATTGATCTTTCCGGAAATATACTCCAGATCGCAAAAACCCTAATTGAACCTTATTTCTCAGTTGATCCGGGTTTGGCTGAACAATACCCGGAATATTTCAGGGATAAGATGTTTGATACATTGAAAAAACTATTCAGTGATACAAAATTCGGGAAGGATAGAATAAAAGCCGTAACCATTACAACCCAGAGATCTACTTTGGTAAATCTTGATAAAAACGGCAATTCACTTCGACCGGCGATTTCCTGGCTCGATCAGAGACAGACCGCACNCGGAAAATACCCGGGAAAACTGATGCAGCTGGCTTTAAGGATTGTTGGCATGAGGGAAGCTGTTATATACGCAGTTAAAAACGGCGAATGTAACTGGCTGATGCAAAATTCTCCTGATATCTGGGAAAAAACCGACAAATTTCTATTCCTGTCAGGATACCTGACTTTCATACTGACAGGTGAGTTTACTGATTCGGTAGGATGTACGGTAGGTTATCTGCCTTTTGACTATAAAAAACAGGAGTGGGCAGATAAAGGACATATGAATTTTAAGATGTTTCCTGTTGAAAGAGAAAAGCTGCCTGGACTGGTAAAGCCTTCCGCGACACTAGGATATATCAGTAAATCAGCTTCAGAAAAGTCCGGAATTCCACAGGGATTACCACTTATCGCTGCTGCTGCGGATAAAGCATGTGAAGTTTTAGGCTCGGGAGTTGTATCACCCGATGTTGCCTGCCTGAGTTATGGAACCACTTCTACCGTGCAAACGACACACAGGAAGTACTTTGAGGTTATCCCGTTTTTTCCTTCATACCCAAGTGCTATTCCTGATTATTTCAATACTGAAATAATGATTTTCAGAGGCTTCTGGATGATAAACTGGTTCAAAAAGGAGTTTGGCCTGAGAGAAATACAGATAGCAGAAAAAACAAGCAGATCCGCTGAAGAGCTTTTTGATGAAATGATTGTAAATATACCCGCAGGTTCAATGGGACTTATCCTTCAGCCTTACTGGTCGCCAGGATTGAAAATCCCTGGAACTGAAGCTAAAGGTGCTATTATTGGATTT
>JGI11641J44799_10000451_pt1 | contig 12390 bp, 11 predicted proteins | sample WetSurSiteA1Bulk_FD_44799 | JGI IMG/M metagenome (IMG submission 44799) | reverse complement strand
TATAGAGATGAACGGCGTAGCTCAGGGTGTCATCCCCGCCGATAGGTATGAGGTAGTCAATTCCCAGCCATTCCAGGTTTTTGATTACCTCGGGTGTGAGATCATTTATATCGTTTTTATACACATCCTTAAGGTGTTCGGGAATGTATGCTTTTGGCACGTGACTTGGCCTCGTGCGGGAGGTGTGAAGGAACGTGCCGCCAGTCCTTCCGGCTTTATTTACTATATCATCTGTAAGCAGCTGGTAACAATCGCTGTTATCGGCCTTGGGGTCTCTGATGACCTCAATGATTCCACCCCAACCCCTTCGCAGTCCGATGACTTTATATCCTTCCCTGTTAGCCCTGATGGTTACTGCCCTGATTGCAGGGTTCAGACCCGGGACATCGCCTCCTCCTGTAAGGATGCCAATTACTCCTTTGATTTTCTTTTGGTTTGCCATTTTGAGATGTTATGTTTAAGAAACTTTAATGCAGGCGATAAAAGTAGAACTTTTCAAAATCATATCAAAAGAGTTACCCCCTTCTCCTTTATTTTTTTAATATTTTTGAAGAAAACACAAATGGAAAAAAAGGAAAAGGCTATAAGATATTTCAGGGAGGGATATAATTGCTCTCAGGCCGTTCTGCTTGCTTGTGCCGGAGAAAGTGAAACAGGCGCAAGGGTTTCTGCTGCTTTCGGCGGCGGCATGGGCAGGCTCCAGAAAACATGCGGCGCCGTTACGGGGGCATATATCTATTTCGGAATGAAATACGGATCTCAGGGATTGCCGGCAGAAAACGACAAGATTCGGGTTTATGACCGGGTAAAAAGATTTAACAGGATGTTCGTCGAAAGAAATGGCACTGACCTTTGCAGCGAGCTTCTCGGAGAAGATCTGAATACGCCGGAAGGAAAGGCAAAGATCAGGGAAAAGGATCTGCATTCAAAAGTCTGTGAAAAATGTATAAGTGATTCAATTGACATTATCGAACAGATTAAGTAAGGCATGCAACGTGTTGTAATAACTGGCGGCACGGGCCTTGTAGGAACACATCTGAGTGCCCTGCTTGAAAAAGCAGATTACGATGTTGTTCATCTGACACGCCGAAGGCAGACCGGAGAAAGGTATAAATCTTTCCGCTGGGATCCTTACACCGGGTATTGCGACAAAAATGTCTTTAACGACGGAGATACCGTCATTCACCTTGCCGGTGCCAATATCGGCGAAAAACGCTGGAGCAAACGAAGAAAAAATGAAATAGTCAGCAGCCGGGTAGATTCTGCGAGGCTTGTGTTCAGGGCTTCTATTGAGTCGGGCATAAGGCTAAGGGCTTTTATCACTGCTTCGGGAAAGGACTATTACGGAGCTGGGATTTCAGACAAAATCTACAAGGAAACGGATCCTCCCGGTTCAGATTTCATGGCTGAAACCTGCCGTTTGTGGGAAGCAGCTGCGGACCCGTTTGAGGCCGGAGGCACAAGAGTTGTAAAGATAAGAACGTCACTGGTACTGGCACCGGAGGGGTCGGCTCTGTCAAAGCTCAGGGCTCCGGCTGCCGCAGGTCTTATAATCAGGCTTGGGCCAGGAAGTCAATATTTCCCGTGGATACACATCGACGACCTGTGCAATGTTTATTTTAAAGCCGTAAGGGACAGCGCAATGGCAGGTCCGTATAACGCCTCAGCCCCGGATCATATAACTCACGATATGCTGATGTATGAAATTGCAAGGCAAAAACACCTGCCGGTATTTCTGCCTNATGTGCCGCAATGGATGTTACGTTTGATCCTGGGAGAAATGTCAACGGTCCTCACCACCGGAAGCAGGATTGCGCCAGATCATCTACTTCTTGCAGGTTTTGAATTTAAATATCCGGAGATTGCTCAGGCGCTGAGGGCTTGCTGAAAAAATCAGCCACGCCTCGAAATAACCTCAAGTTTTCCCAGATCGGTAATCTCAATCGTCCGGCCATTTGATCTTATGATCCCGTCACGTTTCAATTCGGAAAAAGTACGTATGACATTGGCTGAACTCATGCTTATGAAATCAGCTATCTCCTTCCTTGAGACAGGCAGTTCGAAAATATTCGAATGATAAATATCCCTTGCAAAAAAGAGAAGCACATAGGCAACCCGTCCTGCGAGGTTCCTGCTGCGTATCTCCAGCCCGATTGTAATTATTCTCTCAGAGGTCCGTGACAGAACCGAAAGGAGCTTTAAGGCAAACTTCCCGTTTTTTTCGATAAGCTCCTTTATCAGATCTATCTTTATGCAGCAGGCTACAGAATCTTCCAGGGCGGAAAGCGAGTAGCTGTAATGCCTGTCTGAAAAGACGTTAGTGTTACTCACGAATTCGAAAGGCCGGGCAATTGTAATTATCTGTTCATCACCGTTAAGCGATTTACGGAACAGCTTCACCAGCCCGTTCTTCAGGTACTTGAAGTCGCGTACCGCATCGCCTTCTTTGTTTATGATCTCTCCCCTGGAATAGGACTTCTCTTCCCTGGTATCACAGATACGCTCAATATCCGCCTGGTCCAGGTTTGAGAAAGCAACCTCCCGTAGCTCACAGGAAAGACAATCACATATTTTCTTCGATGTATTTATCATTGAGGACAAGAATATTGCAAATTTAGAACATTCTGCAGATATATTCGTTCAGCTTTTTTAATTTTGACGGACTGCGTTCATACCTGCAGCGCGATGATCTACAGGACTGATTACCATATCCACACAACATACAGCGACGGCAAACACGATCCCGAAGCCTGCATAGCGGCAGCTGTAAAAAAGGGACTCAGGGAGGTGGGCTTTTCCGATCACATAACACCTCTTGACGAAAAACAGAAGTGGTGCATGGATTATGACATGCTGCCAGGTTATGCGGACCATATTCTGCGTCTGAAAAAGCAGCATCATGAGATCGAAATAAGACTTGGACTTGAACTGGATTATGTACCGAACAAAGAAAAAATAACCGAAAAGATCATTGACGGATTCCCTTTTGATTTTATTATCGGATCCGTTCACTATATGGGTAACGAGACAGTCGATCTTGGCCCGGAATTCTATATCGGGAAAAATATAAGCCTGATTTATGAAAATTATTTCAACATGGTTTGCGAAGCAGCTTCAACGGGATTTTTCGATATTATAGGGCATCCGGATCTTGTAAGGATACACCGCTTCATGCCTGACAATGACATCTCCCACCTTTATTCCATGATGGCCTCTTCCTTTGAAATACATGATGTGGCAATTGAGCTGAATACGAACGGCCGTAACAAGCCCCTCAATGATTTCTACCCCGACAGAAAATACCTGCCTCTTTTTGCCGGCCACGGCGTTCCGGTATGTGTCAACTCCGATGCACACACCCCGGAGCGTATCGGCCAGTTTTTTGATGAAGCTTATGACCTGCTTAAGAGATCCGGATATTCAGAAATGGCCGTTTTTAAAAACCGTGAACGTTATATGATTCCTTTTTAAATTCAATGAGAACTGCACTGTTTACATCTGTCCTGGCCACACTGCTCATCTGCGGGTGTACCCGCAATAAACCGGAAACCATACGTACCGGAGGCAGAGAGGCAATAGATTTCAGGGTCCTGCCCTTTGCCCTGTCGGAAGTAAAGCTTCTTGACGGGCCTTTCAGACATGCAACAGACCTCAATGTCAGTGTCCTCCTCAACTATGAGCCTGACAGGTTTCTTTCCAGGTTCAGGAAAGAGGCCGGCCTGAAGCCAAAAGCAGAACCCTATGGCGGATGGGAGGCAGAGACCCTTGCCGGTCACAGCCTTGGCCACTACCTGAGCGCCCTGTCAATGATGTACCAGACAACCGGCAATCCCGAATTCCTCGACAGGGTGAATTATATCATCGATGAGCTCAGGGAATGCCAGGACGCAGACGGATCAGGTTATATCGGCGCTATTCCGAACGGCAAAAAAATCCTCGGGGAAGAGGTGGCCAGGGGTATTATCCGCGCCAGGGGTTTTGACCTGAACGGGCTATGGGCTCCGTATTATACAGAACACAAGGTGATGGCAGGATTGCGAGATGCATATCGCCTGTGCGGCAATAAAACGGCCCTTGAAGTGTCCCGGAGATTCGCTGACTGGCTCTATACCGTTGTCGATGACCTCTCCCCGGAACAGATAGAAGAGATGCTGCACTGTGAACACGGCGGTATCCTTGAGACGCTTGCCGATTTGTATGCGGATACCGGTGACAAAAAATATCTCGATATGACACATCGCTTCCAGGATAAATTTATTCTCGAACCGCTGTCGCACGGCGAGGATATCCTTTCGGGGAAGCACGGGAACACGAATATTCCAAAACTTACCGGGCTGGCACGGAGGTATGAACTGACCGGCGATACCCTCGACAGGAAAACGGCTGAATTCTTTTGGGAAACAGTCGTAAAACACCACTCCTATGTTACAGGNGGCAATTGCAATAATGAATATTTCGGAAAACCCGACAGTCTGCGCAACAGCCTGGGAGCTGAAACTACCGAGACCTGTAACGTCTATAACATGCTTAAGCTCACCGATCATCTCTTTGAGTGGACGGCTTCTCCGGAAACGGCTGATTTCTATGAGCGAGCACTCTTTAACCATATACTGGCATCACAAAATCCGGAGAACGGAAGGGTCACTTACAGCCTTTCCCTTGATATGGGCGGATTTAAGAGCTTCCAGGATCCCGCATGGCTTACATGCTGCATCGGCACGGGGATGGAAAACCATTCAAAATACGGAGGATCGATATACTTTCACAATGACAGGGAGCTGTACGTGAACCAGTTCATCGCATCTGAACTGACATGGAAGGAGAAAGGACTGAAAGTGACACAGCAGACAAATTATCCTGAAGAACAGGGTACTGCGCTCGAAATAAGTGCCGAAAAGCCCGTGGAGCTTACAATCAATATCAGGTATCCTGCCTGGGCGAGACAGGGTATAGAAATCGCCGTTAACGGTCACAGGAAAATCGTTAAAAATGAACCCGGCAGTTTTATCGCTCTAGCGCGAAAGTGGAAGAACGGGGACAGGATTGAGGTAAAAATACCGTTTAAGCTCCGGCTTGAATCAATGCCTGATGATTCGCTGAGGGTTGCTGTCTTTTACGGTCCAGTTGTTCTTGCAGGCGAGCTTGGCCCTGTCGAAGACACCGTTAACATTGATCCGCTTTATGTACCTGTGCTAATGACTACTGACAGAAACCCCACTGACTGGACCATCACTGTTGACAACAGCATAAACACTTTCAGGACTGACAGCACAGGACGCCCGAGGGATGTGCTGCTGAAGCCCTTCTACAAGACATACGACGTGCGCTATTCGATTTTCTGGGACATGTCCCCTCAGGATCCCCTGAAAGAGAAAAATTGACAGGGCGGACCTGACGCTACCCCCCGGCAGCAGTCAGATGTTCGATAAGTATTTTTATACCTATGGCGGCCAGTATTATTCCGCCAAGGATTTCAACCCTTGAGCCGAGGCGGTTGCTGGCTGACTTGCCAATACGGATAGCTGTCATTGACGCAAGGAATGTGACAGTACCGATGATAAGACCAGCTATCCATATCTTCACACTCAGAAAGGCAAAGCTGATGCCAACGGCAAAAGCGTCAATGCTAGTGCCTATGGCAATGGTCAGAAGGACTCCAATTCTTTTGAAATCAACAGGCTCTTTATGTTCGTCCTTCTTCAGGCCTCCGATTATCATTCTTATTCCAAGGAACATAAGCAATCCGAACGCCACCCAATGATCATAATTTGCTATATAACGACTGACTGTTGTGCCCAGAAAATATCCGATAACAGGCATTGCCCCCTGAAACAGCGCCAGTATAAAGGCGAAGCGCATGGCTTCCCTGAAGCGGATCTTTGATTCGACAACACCGCAGGAAAGCGAGACTGCAAAACTGTCAAAACAAAGCCCCAGGGCAATGCCGGTTAATGTTACAAAATCCATAAGTCAATAAAGGCTCTAAAAGTAGCCAATATTTACTATTTTTACCACCCTGGTCATTTAAAATGAGGGTCCTGATTCAGAGAGTTAAAGAGGCCTCCGTTACAGTTAACGGAGAAATATGTTCGGCCACCGGACCGGGTCTTCTTGTATTTGTGGGGATAGAAGAAGCTGACACTGCTGATGATGGCGACTGGCTGGCGGCCAAAATAATTAACCTGCGTGTGTTTGATGACAGCAATGGAGTGATGAACCTGTCTGCTGTCGAGGCCCGTAAAGAGATAATGATAGTCAGTCAGTTTACCCTGCATGCTTCGACAAAAAAGGGTAATCGACCATCATACATACGCGCCGCCAGGCCAGAACTTGCAATACCATTGTATGAAGCTTTCATTGCCCGGACGGAGACATTGCTCGGCCGCCGGGTAAGTACCGGGGTCTTCGGCGCGATGATGGATGTGCATCTGATCAACGACGGACCGGTCACGATATTAATCGACAGCAGGAACAAGGAATGACAGAGAAAGAAATTAAACGATCAGTGCTGACCGTTACCGTTTTCGCGTCATTCCTTACACCGTTCATGGGGTCTTCGGTCAATCTGGCCCTGCCCTCTATTGGCGACGAATTTGACCTTAACGCTGTTACTCTTAACTGGATAGTAAGCAGCTATATGCTCACAACCTCCATCCTGCTTCTTCCCGCCGGCAGGCTGGGAGATATCCTGGGACGTAAAAAGATATTCACCACAGGACTTGTCATCTTCACCGTGACCATGATAATACTCACATTCACCCCGAATATCAAATGGCTTATCGGGGCCAGAATTCTGCAGGGTCTGGGAGGAGCAATGCTTTTCGGCACCAACATGGCAATACTCACTTCGGTTTTCCCCCCTGGTGAAAGGGGAAAGGCAATAGGTATCAATGCGACTGCGACATATGTTGGACTGGCTTCAGGGCCTTTCGTGGGAGGATTGCTGTCACATTATGCAGGATGGCGTAGCATATTCGCCATTCTTGTGCCGATGGGTGTAGTCAGTCTTGTCCTGATCCGTCTGAAAATTAAAAATGAATGGGCTGATGCGAAGGGGGAACGCTTTGACTGGCAGGGAGCTTTTCTATATGGCATCTCACTGGCCGCTCTCATGTACGGCTTTTCAAGACTGCCCTCTGTTACAGGGTGGGTATTAACCATCTCAGGACTGGCAATAATGCCGTTTTTCATAATGTGGGAAAACAGGACATATCATCCTCTGTTTGATACAGCGCTTATATCAAAGAACAGGGTGTTCGCTTTTTCAAGCCTTGCGGCCTTGATCAATTACGCGGCAACCAGCGCCATAGCCTTCTTTCTCAGCCTGTACCTCCAGTATATCAGGGCTCTCGACCCCGGCGACGCCGGCTTGATATTAATGGCAATGCCTGTCACCATGGCATTACTGTCAACTCCAGCCGGAAAGCTCTCGGACAAATACAATCCGGGAGTGCTGGCATCGGCAGGAATGGCCACCACCGCTGCCGGGCTGATCATGCTGTGCTTTTTATCTGCCGAAATATCATTAATATTTATCATAGCTGTTCTGGTAATAATGGGCCTGGGATTTTCTCTCTTCTCCTCTCCGAACTCAAATGCCATAATGAGTTCTGTTGAAAAGAAACAACTTGGCAATGCTTCGGGAATGATAGGAACTATGAGAAATGTCGGTCAGACATTCAGCATGGCCATAGCACTTATGCTTCTTGCGCTTTTTATGGGGCAGGCAAAGATCGCGCAGTCTAATTATCCGCAACTGCTGGCCGCAATGAAAATCGGGTTTATTGTATTTTCCGTACTCTGCATTGCCGGGATCTTCGCATCGCTGGCACGCAACAGGGGCCTGCGCAAATAGGTTGCCGATTCTTTTTGTTTGCATTTCATTAAAAACAATTAAATTGACCTCGGATTGCCCTGTGGCGGCAAGAGGCTGTTTGTTCATACATTATATTGATTATGACTAAATTATATCAGAAACTACTGAATCCGGATCTCTCAATAGACGAGATGAATGAAGGTGTTGCCGAAGCAAAAAAGGTTCTTTCCGGCAAGGACAGGGCGGCTGTTCTCAGGGATATTTTTTCCTTTATCGATCTTACCAGTCTGAATACGACCGACAGTGCAACAGCCATACGACGCTTTGCAGAAAAAGCAGCATCATTCAGCCTGATGTTTAATGATATCCACAACGTGGCTGCCTTGTGTGTCTTTCCGAATTTTGTCATCCCTGCCCGCCAGGGGCTTGGCAATTGCGGTGTTAAGCTGGCCGTCGTGTCGGGCTCGTTCCCGACCTCGCAGACATTCCTAGAGGTAAAGATGTATGAAACCGAGATGGCCGTAAAGAACGGCGCAGAGGAAATTGACATTGTGATACCGGTGGGCACCTTCCTTGAGAATGACTATGACGCGGTGATCAATGAACTCAAGACACTGAAAATGGTTGCCGGCACGGTTACACTAAAGGTTATTCTCGAAACGGGCCTGCTGAAGGATCCGAAGAATATTTACCGGGCGGCTGTCATGGCTATGGAATCAGGCGCCGATTTTGTAAAGACCTCGACTGGAAAAAGCCAGGTATCGGCTACCCCTGAAGCAGCATGGGTTATGTGCAGGGCTGTACTTGACTACTGGAACGAAACGGGCATAATGGTTGGCTTTAAGGCAGCAGGAGGAATAGCCGCTCCTGATGTAGCAATTGTTTATTATAATATCGTTAAGGAGATCCTCGGAGAAAAATGGCTCTGTCCTGAATACTTCAGGATTGGGGCGAGCAGGCTTGCCAACAGTATTCTGAGCGAACTGTATCCTGGAAAACCCGCCTTTTTTTAATAGCACATAATGACAGGCGAAACAGGTGATACTGCTTTGGTTTCTGCTGCCGACACCCTTCGGGGAATTGACAATCAGGAAGAATTCAGTATAGGCCGGATCATTCCGTTTTCAGGCTCAACGCCCGGCATGAAGGTCACGACATTTACGGAAAAAGCCGTCGCCCCTGACTACTATTCTGCCGCCNGAAGGGATGTTGGCCAAANGCAANTCCCAGATAAAATAAATATAGATTTTGGTTTNATCCTGCTTTCCGTATGCCTGTTACTAATTACAGTACTGACGGCCTTTGGAAGGAAAAGCGTTGCCTCCGGTCTTTCGTATCTGAGTTTCAGACGCCAGCCTGCAAATTCTGCTCCAGGTACTTCAGAGGTTCTGTCATGGCCGCCGGTACTCAGAAATATTTTTACAGCGCTATCCCTGGGCTTCTTTGCCGCCATGGCCTTACTGGAACGGGAATTACTTCCGAATGATGGAATTGTCACCTCCGTCAAGCTGACCGCAATCATTACAGGATCATTTCTCACCGCTCTTATGCTCCGTCATTTTACCTGCGTAATCCTGGCAGAGGTTTCCGGAGAAAAGACCGCCTTCCGTGAATACATGAATGTCATCTACAATACCTGGTTTGCAGATGCGATAATCCTTTTCATTCTGAGTGCAATTATTCTTTTTGCGCCTATCAGTAACACCGTCCCTTTTGTTATTTCAGGTATTATTACAACTGCTATCTTCGTGATAATCCGCATTTTAAGGCTCCTGATAATTTTTCTAAACAGGCGGATATCAATTTTATATTTCATTTTATACCTTTGTGCCCTTGAAGTCTTACCGCTTTTGGTGATTATGAAAACTCTCGGCGTTTTCTGATCAAAGGGTAAGTTTGTATAGGTTGAATTTAAAACTTAAGGTTTTGAAGATAAGGAAGGTATTAGTGTCGCAGCCTGAGCCAAACAATCCGAAATCACCATATTTCGAGCTCGCCAAAAAATATAACCTGAAAATTGATTTCAGACAGTTCGTTCAGGTTGATGGGATTTCCGCAAAGGACTTCCGGCAGCAAAAGATTAATCTGACCGATTATTCTGCCGTGGTGTTTACATCAAAGACTGCCATAGATCATTACTTCAGGATCTGTGATGAAATGCGCATTACAGTCCCCGATACGATGAAGTATTTCTGCATAACTGAGAATGTGGCATTCTACCTGCAGAAATACATTGTTTACCGGAAACGGAAGATCTTCCACGGGAAGGCAAAATTCGAGGATCTGATAGATGTCATCGTGAAACACAGGGACGAGAACTTTTTCGTGCCGCTGTCGGAGCCGCACAAAGCGGACGTCCCGGATCTGCTGAAAAAGAACAATATCAAATTCACCATCGGCACCATGTACCGGACTATCAGTATAGGATTTGACTCGAAGGACCTTGATTATGACATCCTGGTTTTCTATAGTCCATCGGGAATTAAATCTCTGAAGGAGAACTTCCCCGGTTTCAGTCAGGGAGAAGTAAAGATCGCCGCCTTCGGCCCCACTACTGCAGAGGCTGTGACCAATGAGGGTTTCAGACTTGATATCCAGGCACCGAATCCCAAGGCACCTTCAATGACAATGGCGCTCGACTGCTTTATAAGAGACTTCAACAGGAATAATAAATAGCTCCGGCTTCAGATAACATTAGAAGGGAAAGCATCCATCCTGTCGGGTTGATGCTTTCTTTGTCATAAAAATGAGACAGAAAGAGGCGTCATTCGCAAAATGGGAAAGACTCTGCGGGGTAAAGGCAATCAGCGAACTCTTTACAGAAGGCAGGTCTCTCAATATACCTCCGCTCAGGATTATTTACCGGATCATGCCTGAAAATAGCTCGCATTCGCCGGCGAGGGTGCTTGTTTCTGTGCCGAAGAGGAATTTCAAAAAAGCCGTCGACCGCAATCTGATAAGAAGACGAGTCAAAGAAGCTTACCGACAGAACAAAACACCGCTCATCAAATCACTGAATGCCGGCAGAAGGCGAATCGACCTGGCAATATTATGGAATGATGATGCTATTCTGCCGTATGACATTACAGAGAAGTGCATTAAAGAGATGATTGTGAAATTATCGCATCTGGTGTGAAGTATTAACTTTGTGAAAATCTATTTTATGAGCTCAGGAAAAAGAAAAAAAATCATCGTAATCTCTCTGGCCCTTGTTACAGCGGCACTTACATACAGTTTTATTGCCGGCAGCCAGGAAACCAAGGATTTCAAACTCACCAAGTACCTTGACATTTATATTTCCCTCTTCAGGGAACTGAATGCTTTTTATGTCGACGAAATTGATCCCGAAAAGCTGGTCACAACGAGCATAACAAGCATGCTCGAAACCCTTGATCCATATACCGTTTATTATCCGGAGGAGGATACAGGCGACCTTGATTTCATGACCACTGGCAAATACGGAGGATTTGGCTCATTAATAAGAAAATCAGGCGATTATATTTTAGTGACAAACGTCTACAAGGGCTTCCCGGCTGATGTGAACGGAATAAAACCGGGTGACCTGATGCTCAGCATTGACGGCGTCTCTCTTAAAGACGTTTCTTCTGAAAAGGCCTCCGCCATGCTTAAAGGTGAACCAGGAACTGAAGCTGAAATAGTGTTCAGACGCAATGGGCAAGAGTTTACAAAAAAACTCAAAAGAGAGAAGATATCAATCTCCGCAGTACCTTATTACGGCATGATCGACAACAACACGGGATATATACGCTTTACAAATTTCACACAGAATTGCATATCAGAAGTGAAAGATGCCCTTGTTGATCTTAAGGAGAAACAAGGCGCGGAAGACCTTATCCTCGATCTTAGAAATAATCCAGGAGGCCTTGTGAACGAGGCCGTTGAGATAGTAAACCTGTTCATTAAACCCGGACAGGAAGTAGTAAGCACGCGCGGAAGGGCTAAACAATATGATGCTGTTTTCCGCACGAACAAGAACCCGGTCGCACCGGAAATGCCGGTAGTAGTACTGATAAACAGGTCTTCTGCATCGGCATCAGAAATAGTGGCCGGAGCACTTCAGGATCTTGACCGCGGTGTTATCGTAGGTGAAAGATCATACGGTAAGGGACTGGTCCAGGTAGCCAGGCCGCTGAGTTATAAGGCAGAGGTGAAGATCACTACAGCAAAGTATTACATACCCAGCGGCAGGTGCATACAGGCAGTCGATTTCTCTCATCCCAATGAAGACGGTAGCGTTGGCTATATCCCCGATTCACTTATTAAAACTTTTAAGACAAAGAACGGCCGTCTTGTGAAGGACGGCGGAGGAATAATACCTGATGTAACCGTGCAGTCAGACATGCTCAACCGTTTTACAAGTGAACTGTATGTTCAGAACATGGTTTTTGACTACGCAACGAAATATTTCTGGTCTCACCCCGAGCCTTCAACTCTGGACAACCTGAAAATAACCGATAGCGATCTGAATGATTTTGAGGCATTTCTTAAAGAAAGGAATTTCAGCTATCAGACCAACTCAGAGGCTGCCCTCGATAGACTTGTTTCTGTTGCAA
>JGI11641J44799_10000447_pt1 | contig 12418 bp, 9 predicted proteins | sample WetSurSiteA1Bulk_FD_44799 | JGI IMG/M metagenome (IMG submission 44799) | reverse complement strand
ATTTCACAAGTATTAAAACTGGTAAAATTTCCAGCGCACAAAGGTACAAAATCAAATATAATATTGACATATTCCGCTTTATAAATATTAAAAGCAGCCTCATAATACGATATAAATAAAAGATAGCCAGTACTATAGCCCCTATCACAAAATAAACCTGGGGAGTAGCAAAAACAGTGTAAACCGACAAGATTACGACTCCAAATAACAAAACAGAGGAGAATCTGTACGAATGGTATATTGTAAGAAGATACTCATTAAATACGTCGGACTCTCCGCTGAGGTTGCCAGCAGCAAGACAGATAAGATGACGGGATGTGATATTAAAAATCACAATTCCCATTGAGATGAGCATAAACAAAAACGGCCGGATTCCTGACGGAATAAAATCATACCATTCGGCTGCGCAGAACAAAAACAATCCGATAATCATAAACGAAACAAAATTCAGAATTGTTGATTGCCATGTAAATAATGATCCGATATTACGCGATGAAGATTCATTTATTCCGCGGAAAAGCAAAAACCTTGTCAGCTCCGTAAATATGTTTTTGGTAGTTGATCTTAGTATCAACCAGAGGTAGGCCGATAGAAAAATAATTACGATAATCCAGTCGTGATGAAGAGGCCTTTCAGGCAGATCTATTCCGTTTTTCAGGTTCCTTATTATTATCGTCTCCTTTACCCGGTGCTGAGATTCACTCTTTCCGGACAGCTGAAATGGTAACTGTGATGAGGGTAGATTATCCAGGTTTCTGATAAAGCTTAAAGAATCGTATAATGTAACATCTGTAATGCTGTTCCTGGAACAGACCGATGTTGTATCAGTTATTACAACTTCCCGGGATTCGGAAATTTTCCTTTTCAGTCTTGCTGAATCTGCCCTTATATGGGCAGGCACTTCATCAAGTTTCCGGAATACAGAATCTGGAATAAGATTATCAGTATTTATCCGGATAACAAGCTTTGGTTTTATTGTATCCTGTGTGGTGAAGCCTGTTATCATAAACTTTTACGGAATAAACCACAAAAGTAATCATTATTAAGATTTACCAGACAGTTTTATGAGAAACCCGATTATCAGAAATATTCGTTGGTGCTTCCGGAAATATCTGCAAGGATATTATTTGCAAGCCTGCTTGCACCGATCCGGAACAGGTTTTTTCCAAGCCAATCCTTGCCAAGGCAGCTGTCAACTAAATGGTAATATGTTAATGCGTCTGAAGCCGTTACAATTCCGCCGGCAGCTTTGAATCCAACCCTGATACCGGTTTCCGCGTAAAAATCATTTATAGCCCTGCACATTATAAAAGCTGCCTCAGGAGTTGCAGAAACGGTTGTTTTCCCGGTTGAGGTCTTGATGAAATCTGCACCGGCATCCATGGCAATCATCGATGCTTTAAAAATCTGCTCATTGTCTCCAAGAAGTCCCGATTCTACGATGACTTTGAGGTGCCTTTCTCCAATTGCCTCCTTTATCTGCCGTATCTCATCAGCAACCAGTTCAAAATCATTTCCAAGAAAAGCGCCAACAGGCATTACAATATCAATTTCATCAGCTCCGGCTTCAACAGCCATTTTGCATTCAGAAACCTTAATATTCCTGAATGTCTGAGACGATGGGAATGCTCCTGCTACCGATACTATTTTTACATTTTTTACAGTGAGCTTTTCTTTAACAACCGAAACATAATTCGGGTAAACGCAAATAGCTGCAACGTTTGGTATATTAGAAAACCTGCCTGAAAAACTATTGACTTTTCCCGTAAGATGCAGTATTTGACTTTTGTTATCGGTGGTATTCAGGCTGGTCAGATCGATCGAATTAAGGATACTCATCAGCAGGCGTTTATCGGGTGCTTCGGATGCAATTGAACTGACGGTTTTAAGGCCTTTTTTTATTTCGGCTTCCGAAGGGCATTGCTTGATAAGTTTTTGATATAGCTTGGTCATATAGCTTTTCGTTATTTAATCAATCAAAGAAATATTAAAAAGAACGGGATTAATATAATGCTTTTTGTTTTCATAATTATTTTAAATACAATTTTAAGTTGCATAAAAGCCGCAAAATTCCACGGTTCAGGTTTTTCCTGACAGATTATTGTTTCTGGCCAGCGAGGCAAAAATTCCAAGTATGCAAAGTACTGAAAATATTATAAATCCTGTTCGCATTCCGGCGATAAGACCAGGATATGTTTCAGGCATAATAGCCTGTTGCCCGATATAGACAGCCAGGAGCATCATTGCTATACCCATACTGAGCATCTGCCCAACCATCCGCATTGTGCCAACCACACCCGATGCTACGCCAAGATGCTTTTTCTCTACAGAACTCATNATGGCATTGGAATTAGGAGAGGAAAACAGGGCGAATCCGATGCCCATGAGAATCAGCAGTCCTGCAATAAGGTATATAGGACTAGCTTCATTTATAAAGCAAAGCAGAATTAATCCTGTTGCTGTGATCCCCATCCCGCACGAAGCGATTACTCCAGGATTGTATTTATCGGACAGTTTGCCTGCCGGTGAAGATAAAAGTGCCATCATTACCGGCTGAGATATCATAACCAGTCCTGCTGTACGGGAATCGAGTCCTTTAATATACTGAAGGTACAGACTGATAAAAAAGCCGGTAGCTGAGGTAGCCGAGTAATGTATAAGGGCAGCTATCCCTGAAAAAGCAAAAACCCTGTTGCGAAGGACCAGTGTTATATCGAATACCGGATTTGAAATGCCTTTTTCATAAAGGAGGAAAAGCAAACCAAGAAATACTCCACTTCCCAGGAAAATCCAACCTGAAGCTGATGGAAGCTTTGAAAAACCATACATAAACGAGGCAAGAGAAATTCCGTAAATAACCGATCCGCGCCAGTCGAATTTCTCTCCTTTTGCCTCTGCCCATTCAGGCTTCATCTTTTTAAAAATAAAATACAAAGAAGCTAATCCGAGAGGAACAAGAAATGCAAATATACTTCGCCATCCAAAATACTGCGTCAGTAAACCGCCAACCACAGGACCACCAGAAAGACCTGTATAGACAGCGGTTATATTTATTCCCATTGCTTTTCCTCTCTCCCCGGGCCCGAAAACGGAAGTAATAATAGCCAGACTTGTTCCGAAAATCATTGCTCCGGCAATTCCCTGGAGAATCCGCAAGATCAGCAGGGATTCAAAATTCCATGAAAAAACGATCAGAAAGGTTGAAATTGTAAACAGTATTATTCCCCAGGTGAAAATTCTTTTTCTCCCTACGATATCCGCGAGTCGGCCGAAGGGGAGAAGAAAAATAGCTGATGAGAGAATAAAGCTGCTGGCAATCCAGCCAAGTTCAATGGCGCTGGCATTAAGATCTTTGCTTATCGATGGCAGAGCGAGATTTATGGCTGAACCAAGGAAGGGAGTAAGAAAAGCAGCGAAGGCAGTGACAAGTAAAACAGATTTCTTCAGTATTTTTTCATCAACAGTAGGACTAGTTTTCTGCATATTGATTTATTCTTTGTTTCTGGTATCAATTATTATTGTAACCGGACCGTCATTATGAATTTCGACCATCATTATCGCTCCAAACTCCCCGGTACCTGCTGGTTTGCCAAGCAATTCCGAGATTCTGATTATGAACTTATCATAAAGCGGAATGGCAATCTCCGGAGGTGCTGCTCTTATATACGAAGGTCTGTTACCTTTTTTTGTTTTTGCATGCAGGGTAAACTGACTTACAACGATAATATCTCCCCCGGTTTCGAGAACAGAAAGATTCATCACACCATTACTGTCGTTGAATATTCTGAGCTGAACAATTTTGTTGCATAACCATTCAATGTCTTCCTGGTTGTCAGCTTCCTCTATACTTATGAATACTACAAGTCCTGCGTTTATTTCGGAAAGCTCACCCAGGTCAGTTCTGACAGATGCACGTTTTACTCTTTGTATAACAGCTCTCATCGCTGTGGATAAATCAAGTGATCAAATATATACATTCAATTTAAAAATCACCCAAATGATGTTTTATATTATCTTTGGCGCAGATTACTGGTTTTAAATGGATTTTATCACTATCGTTGCTGTTGCCTTTGGCTTGTCTTTCGACACATTTGCAGTTTCGCTTTCATATGGAGTAATTCAAAACAAGATCTTGTTCAGACAGGCAATTCGTATAGCTTTGGTTCTCGCATTTTTTCAGGCAGGATTACTCATCATCGGTTACTTTTTAGGGTACTTTATCAGTGATGCTGTTAAAGCTGCCGATCACTGGATTGCCTTAATTCTCCTTTCATTTCTGGGGATAAAAATGATAGTTGAGGGACTCAGAAAAGATAATAATGATGAAATAAAAGATTACAGTAAACCTCTCTCATTAATATCAGTAGCAGTAGGAACTAGCATAGATGCATTTGCAGTGGGTATTAGCTTTGCCCTTTTAAATATCAGGATCTGGTATTCAGGGATAATCATAGGAATAGTAACCTTCATTGCCTCAATGACTGCAATAAGGATCGGTAAATCAGCCGGCGACAGGCTCGGAAACAAGGTTGAAATAATCGGCGGACTGATTCTTGTTGCGATCGGGATAAAAATATTCCTGGAACACACTTTAGGAGTTTAATTTTCAAGGATTTTCCTGTTGCCCAGAGTTCCCCATTGAGGTCACAGAATGCAGCTGAGAAAATCACCAGGACAAATCTATGAGGAACACTGTGTATACCCTTAATAATTCATATCTGATTATTCGAAAGGGATCATAAACCTTTCCCTGTTTTTAAAGACTGCCATCTCCTTATAACCTGCACTTCTCAGAAGATCATACGCCTCATCAAAGTATTGCCCGACTCTTGAGGGCATATGAGCATCAGAATTAACACAAACCGGAACATTTTCTTCCCAGAAAATCTTTAAATACTTCCTGTCAGGATAGAAATCCATGATCGGACGATTTCTTCCATTTGTATTTAACTCAAAAGCAACATCATGCGGTCTGAAACTTTTTGCAAGCTTCCTGTAGAGCGGTTCCGGGTCCGAAGAGGGTTTAAAACCATAGATTCGTATTAGATCACAGTGAGCGATGATATCGAAAAGTCCTGAAGCTGCAGCAGCACTGACATTATCAAAATATATTTCAAACAAGGTGTCGATGTTTTTTCCATCATAAAATTCAGGACCCATATCGACAGTCAAATCTCCAAGATAGTGAACAGAACCGATAACATAATCAACATTTATTGTATCAAGGAATGAACTTATCTCCTTTTCTTTTCCGGGGAAAAAATCGACCTCAAGGCCGGTTCTTACCTTAATGTTTGTTGTATTTGTGCTTAACGACTGAATATGGTCCAGATAAGGTTTAACGTCTGATCCTCTCATGCTCCAGTTGAGCGATTCCCTGAAGAGAGTCAGGTGTTCAGAAAAACCGATCTCTTTTAATCCTGCTGCAACCGCCGGAGAAATATAATCTCCAGGTTCTGATCTGCCATCACTGAACCGCGAATGTACGTGATAATCAGTCTTGTAAATCATTTTACTATAGTAAGTTACATGTTTTTAAAATCTGATTTTCAAAGTAGGCCTAAATTTCTTAATAAAACAAATTATGGCATTATAAAGTAATCCGGAAAATAATAACTTTGTAAAAAACTCACGATTACGAATATGAAAAACAACCCCTGTGTTTGCGAAAAATGTGATTTCAGGGACGTGGTATTTTCGACACTTGATGATCAAAGCATAGAGGAATTATGCAAACATAAAGAAGAATTCTCATTTCGTAAAGGTGAGATAATTAATCTCGAAGGGGAGAAAATTACTGATTTTAAATATCTGAAAACCGGTCTGGTAAAGCTTTACAGGCGTTCGAGCGATGGAGAAGAACAGGTAATAACGATTACTAGACCTTTTGAGTTTGTAAGCAACATGAGCATCTTTTCAGAGGATAAATACAAATACTCTGTTTCAGCTCTTGAAGACTCAGTGGTTTGCTCCGTAAAGCTGGATTACATCAAAAGCCTATTCCTGAAAAATGGCGGTTTTGCAAGTGGCCTTCTTACAAAGATCTCATCAATCAATGATAAGATAATTAGTCAGACTCTGGATATCAGACAGAAAAACCTCGCCGGAAGAGTGGCATACGTCCTGCTCTATTTTACGAAGGAGATTTATAAATCCAGAATTTTTGATATTCCTGTTTCGAGGAAAGAGATTGCTGATTATATAGGCATGAGTACAGCAAATGTTATCAGGACTCTGTCGGATTTTAAGAGGGACGGGATAATTAATGTTTTTGGCAAAACAATTGAAATTGCCAATATTGATAAGCTGGAGATAATTTCAAAAAGAGGATAATACCCCCCACCCCCCTGTCAGGGGAGTATAATTTATTTTAAATGAAGAACCCCCTTTAGGGGCAGGGGGCAAAGACAATTTTATGAGAAGCAAACTCTTTCTGTCAGGAATTCTTCTGGTTTCCACCATTCTTTCTGCTCAGCCAGGAATTCCTGACCAGTCACAAGATAAGCAACCAAAGAAGGAACAATATAAGTTATCCGGATTCAGACATGGCGTCAGTTATTTTCCAGCTGTGAAATTCGTATCGGTTCAGTATATACCAAAAGATACACTTGATTTCAGCAAATATCATTCGCTGGATGTAATTTACTCTTGGCTCAGGAGATGGGAAAAGGAATATCCTGATCTTATTGATCTGTATGAAGTCGGGAAAAGTTTTGAAGGAAGACCGATCCTGCAGATGACCATCACAAATAAAAAATCGGGGAAGGAGACTGACAAGCCTGCTGCCTTTTTTGAAGGAGGAAGGCACAGCGGAGAAATTACAAGCTCCGAATGCATAATGTGGATGGCGCAATATCTGCTTATGAATTATGGATCCGATCCGGATGCTACGCATCTTGTCGATACTAAAACTATATATCTGAAACCTGTTAATAATCCGGACGGCCATAACCTGTACCTTAATACAGCGCAAAGCAACAGGAGCACTGTCAGACCAGAGGATAACGATGAGGATGGTCTACTTGATGAAGATGCTCCGGAAGATCTTGATAATGACGGAATAATTCTTACAATGAGGTGGAAGGACGAAAAAAAAGGAAATCTTATTCCTGATCCGAAGGACACTACAGGCAGGATTATGAAACGGGTTCCGGCCGGGCAGGGTATTTATCTTTCATCCTCCGAAGGATTAGACAATGACGGCGACGGACGTATAAATGAGGATGGAATAGGAGGTCTCGATCTCCACCGGAATTATCCTGAGAACTGGAGACCTGAATCGGAAAAGACAAGCCGGGGCTACACACAGGGAGGGGCGGGTGAATTCCCAATGAGCGAGAATGAAACAAGAGCTGTTGTAAATTTCCTTCTCACTCACCCTAATGTTTCTGTTGTTAACTCAATGGACACCAGTGTTCCAATGCACCTCAGGCCGCCTTCAACTTCTCCTTCTGATGAAAGAATGTATCCTGAAGACCTTTATTGGTACAAAATTTTCGATGAGATAGGCAGGAATATCACGGGTTATAAGAAGGCCGGAGATGTATATAATGATTATGGCGGAGGAAATCCGCTTTTTGGCCACGGACCCGATTTCGGGTACTGGTATTACGGAGCTATCTGGTACGGAGATGAGATCTGGAACGGGGCAAGGTACAAAGATTACAACTTCGATGGAGATACTAACCAGATAGACATGCTAATATGGGATGATGAAGAAAATAGAGGAGAGGGATTTATCGAATGGAGGCCATTTAAGCATCCGGTTTATGGGGATATAGAAATAGGCGGATTCGGCTTAAAGTTCTTTTCCCAGAATCCTCCTGCAGGACATCTGGAACCATGGGTCAGAAATGAGGCGATGTTTAATATTGAAATGATAAAATATCTGCCTGAGCTTGAATGGGGAAATATCGAAGTAAAAAGAATAAAAGCATATAAAGCTGATTCAGCCGACTTTCGGATGAAGATTAGCATTATGAACAGAGGGAAACTGCCAACAGCATTGAAGCAGGCTCAGCTAGTAAAGATTGTAAGAGATGACAGGATCGAGCTTGAGTTTGATACCACCGGATCTGTTAATGGTAAACAGGGTTTCAAGGTTATTGAAGAAAAGAAGGTTTTACCTGCGAGAGCAGGAGGTGGCATGTATGATGAAACGGAAAGAAGGGAGCAACTTTTCAGGACATCAAAAAATATCCCTTTTACCAATGGGGGATCATCATCAGATGTCGTGTTTACTATAAGGCTTTATAATAAAATGGAACTAAAAGGCAAAGCTAATATGTTTTCCACTAGAGGAGGCATTCTGAAAGACAAAGAATTTATGATCAAATGAATATTTAAATCAAAATAGCAGCCATGAAAATAGAAAAACACAGTGTCAGCGACATTCCCAGAAGGCAGTTTTTGAAAATGAGCCTTAAAGGAGGAGTGTTTATTGCAGCGACTCCGGCCCTTTTAACCCAGCTCATATCGTGCAGTAAGGGAGTTAAGGAATCTTCAGGTCTTGATATCGACAGGGAAACACTCGATAAGGTAATTGCAAAGGCTCTTGAAAAAGGCGGTGACTTTGCAGATGTTTATCTTGAGAACAGGATCTCCCGCCAGATCGTAATGGAAGAGTCAAAATTCAAAAGCGGCTTATATGGTATAAGTCAGGGAGCAGGTGTAAGGGTCATTTCAGGCAATAAAACCGGTTATGCATATACTGATGAAATAACAGAAGAGAAACTTCTGAGAGCAGCTGAAGTTGCCTCCTTTGTTGCGGCTAACGGGAACAAGGTGACCCCTGTTGGAATTTCCGTTACAAGTCGTCCTTCCTTTGTATCAGTGAGGCAGCCTCTTGGGGAGATTGCTGATGAAAAGAGGATTGAGATCATAAAACGGGCCGATCAGGCTGCCAGGGAGTATGATCCAAGGATAAAAATGGCCCTTATTGATTATAATGATGAAGTAAGGAGCAGGGTAATCGCAAACAGTGAAGGTATTTATCTGAGAGACGAACTTCCGCTATTGTTTTTTATTGTACAGGCTATGAGCGATGATGGCAAAGCACGACACATGTCGCGTGAAAGGCTGAGCCAGCATTCAGGTTTTGAAATATTTGAAATAGTAACACCTGAAACTGTCGCAAAAAATGCAGCAAGAGAAGCTGTTGCCATGCTTGCAGCAGGCGATGCACCTGCAGGTATAATGGATGTTGTGATGCAGAACGGATGGGGAGGAGTGCTTGTTCATGAAGCTGTTGGTCATCCGCTCGAAGCTGATAATATAGCCAGGAAGATTGGTGCTTTCACAGGAAAAATAGGAAAAAAAGTAGCTTCAGAATGCTTCACAATGGTTGATGACGGTACACTTCCAAATTTCAGGGGAACAATAAATTTTGACGATGAGGGGACTGAAGCAAAACGGAATGTTCTCATAGAAAAAGGAGTACTTAAGGCTTTTATGACTGATGTTTTAAGCTCCAGGCAGCTCTCTTTGCCACGCACAGGAAACGGACGACGCGAATCATTCAGGTATATTCCGATTCCAAGGATGACAAATACCTTTATTGACACAGGAACAGATAATCCCGAAGACATACTTTCATCTACCAAAAAGGGTATATATGTTCAGAGTCTTAGCGGAGGAAGTGTGAACCCGGTTACAGGTGTTTTCAATTTCACATGCCGTGAGGCCTATCTTATCGAAAACGGGAAAAAGACAACTCCGATAAAAGGAGCTACTCTAATTGGTTCGTGTATGGATGTTATTTCGAACATAGATGCGGTCGGTAAGGACCTTGACTTTGGTCCTGGGATATGCGGTAAGGGACAATCGGCAGAAGTTACTGCCGGAATGCCAACCGTAAGGATCAGAGGAATAAATGTTGGTGGCAGTAAAGCCTGATTAATCTTTTAAAAAAATGAATATGAATTATATAGAGCTAACAGAAAAACTTGTTAAAAAATGCCTCAGCCTGGGAGCAGATGCAGCAGAGGTTTATCTTGAGACGAACAGAAACTTATCAGTCCAGGTTTTAAATTCGGAAATTGAGACTATTGAGGAAGCCTCTTCCCAGGGTGTAGGATTCAGGGTCTTTACCGGTGGTAAAATGGGATTCAGCCACTGCAATGATTTCAGCGACAGGTCGCTTGAAGATACAATATCCAAGGCTATTAAATTTGCCAGGTTGTCGACACCTGATGAAAATAACGTTCTTCCCGACAATAAAGGAATTACTGAAATAGCAGATTTGTATGATGCCGAAATTAAAGCTGAGGCTATGGAGAAGAAAATCAAAATGGCCTTAGACCTTGAGAAAATGGCAATGATGACTCCCGGCATAACAAAAAGTTCCGGGGCAGGCTATGGTGAGGGAGAATCAGAAGTATTTATTGCTAATTCAAACGGGATACTTAAAAATTACAAATCATCAGCATGTTCTCTTGGCGTGTCAGTAGTCGCTGAAAAGGGGGAACAGAAAAATACCGGAGATGAATATTGCTCAAGGGTATTCTTCTCCGACCTGCTCTCTCTCGAAAAGATTGCATCATCAGCTTCGCGTAAAGCTCTTGAATTAATCGATCCGGTGATGATAAACACACAGAAAGCTGCCGTCATTTTTGATCCGGATGTTGTCAGATCACTGTTTGGTGGTATAATAACCGCTCTAAATGGAGAAAGAGTCATTCAGGGAGCAAGCTTTCTGAAAGATTATCTGAACCGGCAGTTTGCATCCCCTCTTATAACTATCACTGATGACGGGACAATTAACAAAAGCCTTGGAAGTGCTCCATTTGACGGAGAAGGGGTACCTACCAGGAAGATTGTTCTGATTGAAAACGGAGTTATCAGGAATTTTATTTACAATACCAAAGCTGCAAAGCGTGCCGGGGTTGAAAGCACTGGAAACGCTTCAAGGGGTGGATTCAGCAGCCTTCCCGGGATAGGAACCCATAAAGTCTATATGCAACCCGGAAAATATACGCCTGAGGAAATAATCAAGAACACCCAAAAAGGTATTCTCCTCAAGGAGGTTACAGGTTATGGAGTAGACCCGGTCAGTGGAAATTTCAGTGGCGGAGTAAGCGGTCTGTGGATAGAAAACGGCAAAGTCGTGCATCCAGTAAAAGGGGTCACTATCGCTGGAAAAGCATTGGATATTTTTAATGCTATCGATATGACGGGCAACGATATCGATATGAGCAGAACTTATGCAGCTCCGACACTCAGGGTTGCTGAAATGCAGATCGGAGGTAAATAATTTCAGTTTTTTGAATTCATCAAAAAAATATACTTTTACGGGCTTAAAATTTCAGAAAATGGTTTCAAATAAAAAGCAGAAGATCATGGCAGAAGTCAAACAAACAAAAGGAGTTATTGCAATCCTTACCGGAGGAGGAGATGTCCCGGGACTTAACCCGGCAATAAGAGCTGTAACTATCAGGGCTAACAGGGAAGGTTACAAGGTAATAGGTCTCCGCAGGGGATGGGCAGGAATAACAGAATTGCTCAGGGACAACAAGGCTGATAACAGCAACTGTTACCAGATCCTTACAGATGATATCGTAAACAAAGCTGGCCGTACCGGGGGTACTTTCTTACATACCTCCAGGACCAGACCGAGCCATATGTCAAAAGCCAATGTTCCTGACCATTTGCAGAGCACATATAATGCTGAAATGAACGATCTGACTCCCGAGGTTATTAAAAACCTTGAATGGCTTGGAGTTGATTATCTTATCCCCATCGGAGGAGATGATACCTTAAGCTATGGAGTACACCTCTACAAAAAAGGGGTAAATGTTGTTGCGATCCCCAAAACAATGGATAATGATGTCCCTGGTACTGATTATTGCATCGGCTTCAGCACCTGCGTCACCAGGACAATCCAGATGACCAACAGCCTGAGGACCTCTGCAGGATCGCATGAAAGACTTCTTGTCCTGGAAGTTTTCGGACGATATGCCGGATTTACAGCAATGTTACCAACTATGGCCGGAGCTGCAAACAGGTGTGTAATTCCTGAATATGAGTTTGAGATTGACCAGCTTGCTCAGCTGCTTATCGAGGACAGGAACCATAATACCAGCAAATATTCGGTAGTTCTTGTCTCGGAAGGGGCAATGTTTAAAGGCGGGCAGATGATCTTTGCAGGCCAGGAAAGAGATGCATACGGGCATGCTAAGCTTGGTGGAATAGGCGACCTGGTATCAGACCAGCTCAAAGATCTCTCGCCCAAATACAACCATGGTAAGACGATAAACACAATTACCCAGAAGCTTGGCTATATGGTTCGTGGCGGAGATCCTGATGCCCTCGATTCAATAGTCCCGATGGCCTATGGAAACCTCGCCCTTGACCTTATTCTTAAGGGAGTGCATGGCAGGATCGTTGTGTTGAAAAACGGCAGGTATGATAATGTCCCGAT
>JGI11641J44799_10000444_pt1 | contig 12430 bp, 8 predicted proteins | sample WetSurSiteA1Bulk_FD_44799 | JGI IMG/M metagenome (IMG submission 44799) | reverse complement strand
TTCCGATATTGGCGCCGATCAGCAAGGGCACTGAGGCATCAAGTGTTAACATTCCCTGTCCCGCCAGCACAATCAGAATACCGATGAAGGCACTGCTGCTCTGAATCAGCGCGGTCAGTACCGCACCGGTCAGTATGCCGGCCCAGGGATTTTCGAGCTCTGTGAGGATCAGGCTAAACCAACCTGCATTGCGCAGGGGTTCAATACTTTGCGACATCAGGTTCATGCCGAGGAAGAGTATTCCAAAGCCGATTACCGAAAGGCTGATACTTCTTACTTTCTGCTTTCCCGAAATCAGGTAGAGCAGGAAACCAAAAGCAATGACACTCAGCGCGTAGTCAGCCAGCCTGAAGGCTATGAGCTGAATTGTGACCGTAGCGCCTACAGCAGCACCCAGTATGATCCCGACCGTTCCTGCAAATTTCATCAGTCTGGAATTCACAAAGCTCACCAGCATGACTGTAGTAGCGCTGCTGCTTTGAAAGATCATGGTAGTGAAAATACCGATCAGAAAGGCTACAAACCGGTTCTGGGTAAGTCGTGACAAAAGATCTCGGATCTGGTTTCCGGTGGACTTGGTAAGGCTGTCGCTCATCATTTTCATGCCCATCAGGAATAAGCCCAGGCCCCCGATTAAACTCGACAGGACCAGGATCCATTTACCGGGTGTATCCAGAGAAGCCACCGGGCCGGCTCCGTAACAGTGCGCTGCCGCAACAGCTGCGGGGAACAAAATGACAATTTTCCGGAAGGGCTTTAACATGCAGGATATTTTATCTTCGAAAGTAATAAAGATTTCCTATTTTTGGATAACCATCAAAATGCCTGATCCCATGTCGAAGAAGAATAAATGGACCCTTGTACCATTTATACTGTTTGCTGCTCTCATCCTGACTGTTCTTTATTTTCTCACGTTTCATCGTCCCCCGGCCCCGGCAGAACTCATAAATGCCGTCCCCCTGAATGCCTCCCTTGTTGTCAGGATAAACGATATCACAACCTTGTTCGAAAAAACAGCTGTCAACAATGCCATCTGGAATGAATTGCAGGGAATCCCGGGTTTCAGAAGAACCGGCAGGCAGATGCGTTTTCTCGATTCACTCTTCAGACATGCCCCGGATGTGGAAGAAATCCTGCAAAATCCCCCTTCGTTCATTTCAGCGCACTATACAGGCAAGGACAGGATCAGCCTGATGCACGTATTTCAGCTGCCACCCCGCTACCACGAAAAGAAGATCGTGGAACTGATATCCGGCCTTGTGGTGAACGCCGGAACCATTAAAACCCGGAAATATGATGGCGTTGACATTCACGAGGTAACCCTCCTCCGTGAAACAGCTGTTGGTAGTTTCTCATTCGCAGTATCCAACGATATCCTGATGATCAGCTTTTCCGCAATTCTCCTTGAGGATGCCATCAGACAGCTGGCTGCGGGAGAATCCCTTGCCATGGTAAAGGGATTTAACGAAATATATGCCACGGCCGGTAAGAATGTCGATGCCAACGTGTTCATCAATTTCCAGCATTTCCCCAAAGCTTTGTCAACCCTCGTGAAACCCGATTACAAGGCCGAAGTGCGTACTTTCAGGAATTTTGCAGGCTGGGCCGAAATGGATGTGAACCAGCTCCCGGATATGCTGCTGATGAACGGATTTGTCGCCCCGCCCGATTCCTTGACCTCCTTCGCAGGGACCTTCCTCAACCAGTCTCCGCAACGGCTTGCAGCTGATCAGATCCTGCCCGGTTCTGTGGCCTCCTTCTTTTCCGTATGTATGTCTGATCCCGGCCTGTATTTCTCCGACTTCAAGGCCTTCCTGCAGGATCAGGGAAAACTCGCCGGCTACCTGAATACCCTGGCTTCACTCAATAACACGTATGGCACCAACCTGCCGGATGACATTGTGGAAATCATTGACAACGAATACGGTCTGGCTTTCGATCCTGGTAATCAGGAAAGCATAGCCGGTTCTGTCTATTTCTTCATGCGGATCAAGAGCAATACCCAGGCTGAAGAAAAGCTTGCCGCCATGATCGAAAAAATTGCCGCTGTTGAGGCAAGACCGGTAAATTCCTATACTACACTTTACAAGCTCGACAACGAACTGAGTTACAAGATCCACCACCTGGCAGTAAGGAAATTTACCGCCAAGCTCTTTGGTAATCTGTTTTCAGCGCTCGATGAACACTATTTTGCCATTATCGAAAACTATCTGGTGTTCTCTTCCTCCGTTGAATCTATAAAATCGCTGATACACAACGTTGTTCTCAATAAAACCCTGCAGAATAACCCTGCTTTTCAGTCTTTTAAAAACAGCCTTTCACCCCGGTCGAACCTTTACTTCTATTGCGACCTGAGCAAAGGGCAGACCGTTTTCCAGCCTTACCTGACCGACCCTGTCAGCCGGGCCTGGGCAGCTTCCCAGCCGGTCTTCCAGAAAGTCCGGGTCATGGGATTTCAGTTGTACACCGATAACAAAATGTTGCACGCCAACCTGTTGCTCAAATACCTTTCTGACTACGATGATGAAACCCAAACCGTTTGGGAAAGCAAGCTCGATACGCTGGCCGATTTTAAGCCTGTTTTCGTGCTGAATCACCAGACAGGCCAAAATGAGGTATTTGTTCAGGATCTGAGGAATAACATTTACCTTATAAACCAGGTGGGGCGCATATTGTGGAAGGTTCAGCTTCCAGAGCCGATCAACAGTGAGGTCTTTCAGATCGATTATTTCCGCAACGGGAAACTGCAGCTGCTTTTTAGCACAAAAAGCGCGCTTTACCTGATCGACCGCAACGGTAACTTTGTTGAAAAATACCCGGTTAGGTTACGCTCCCCTGCCACATCGGGAGTATCTGTTTTTGACTACGAGAACAGCCGCGATTACCGGCTGTTCATTGCCTGCGAAGACCGTCATGTATATGCATACACCAAAGAAGGAAGCCTCATCCCGGGCTGGGGATTTGAAAGGTCGGAACGGGAAGTGACCCAGCCGGTTGAACATTTCAGGATCGGCGATAAGGACTTTATCGTTTTCGGCGACGGCTTTAAAACTTATATTCTCGACAGAAAAGGAAATACCCGCGTAGAGGTGGAAGCTTTCTTCCCAAAATCTGCCCGCAACGGCTATCTGATCGACATCCCCCGCGACGGCTCAGGCCCTGGTGTCGTCACCACCGATACCGTTGGTAAGATCTACTTTATTGGTTTCAACGGAAAGTTAAGAACCCTGGAACCCTCAGAGAACTATACCGGTGAACATTTCTTCGATTACAAAGACCTGACCGGTGACGGGAAACCCGAATTCATTTATCTCGAGGGCAAGTCGCTGACGGTTTACAGCAATAACCTGTCGAAGCTTTTTACGCATGATTTTGATTCGCCTGTTCTTTCACGGCCCTTGTTTTACCAGTTTTCAGCGACCGACCGTAAACTGGGCATTGTCAGTCGCGCTGACAACCACATATACCTGATCAACAACAACGGGGAAGTATATGCCGGCTTCCCCCTGCAGGGTAACACCCCCTTCAGCATCGGCAATTTCGGGGATTCGCTGTCGAAATTCAACCTGGTGGTAGGAAGCCGGGATAATTTCCTGTATAATTACAGGGTAAAGTAATGGTACCGGGTCACCAGTCACCAATCTTTTGCTCATGATTTTCAGTGCATAACCACGCCTCATTTACCCGATTAAGTATCTTCTTGAAAAAAAACTGCAAAAAAAATCAGGCAGAGGTAACATTCCTCCAACATTTCAGTATAATATGAGAAATTTGTGAAAAAGTTTATTAACAGATTGGTGTTAATTTTGATTTGTTGTTATACAATATTTTTGCTTATTTTACCTTTTATATAGGCTAATTGGGCTATCTGCACGAACTAATATAAAAGTAGGATAGTAGAAAGATGAAAAAAATTATACTGATCATTTGCGCATTGGCAATGTTGACTAAAACTTTCTCACAACAAGAACGACAGGTAAGCCATTATATGTACGATTTAATTTCAGTTAATCCCGGTTCAGCAGGCAGCAGCGATCAGATCTCTGCCCACGCCATCATGCGTCAGCAGTGGGTGGGTATCGACGGTGCTCCGTTGGACCTGATTGTGAACCTTTCCGCTCCCTTTAAACTTTTCAACAAAAATCAGGGCGCCGGGATCTCAATCTGGAAGGATGAACTGGGCTTTAACAACGACATAAATCTTTCGGTAAATTATGCTTACCAGTTCTCGGTTGGCAATGGAAGGCTCGGGCTGGGCATAAGCGGTATTTTTGACAACCAGCAGATGGATAATCCCCAGTGGGTCATACCGTCGACTCCGCTCCACGATCCCAGCAATGACTATGCAATTCCCACGGGAGACCAGAATGAATATACCATTGATTTCGGTGCCGGTTTGTTTTACCGTACCGAAGAGCTATATGTAGGATTGTCCGCTACGCATATCCTGGAGGATGAATTTGTCTATGAGTCCACAGGCGATCCTACATCCAAGGCAGATCTGAAGATGTACAGACATTATTATCTGACTGCCGGCTATAACATACAATTGTCCAATCCCGCCCTCGAATTCAGGCCTTCGGTCTTCATACAGTCCGATGCGCGATTAACAAAAATTGATCTGAATACAACCTTCCTGTACAATAAAAAGTTCTGGGCCGGCGTTACGTATAGGGTAGGTGCCGCTATCGTGGGAATGATCGGGCTTGAAATCATGAACGGGGTTAAGGTGGGCTATTCCTATGATTTCGATACTTCAGCCCTCACAAGGTTTTCAAAGGGATCTCATGAAGTTATGATCGGATATGATTTTACAATTGGCGTCGATAAAATTCCACAGAAATATAAAAGTATCAGGTTTCTGTAACGATAAAATAAAAAAGTAAAAGGACTGTTATTTAGGATAAACAACATTGAATATGAAAAAGTTACTTTCTTTAGGATTTGTGTTGGCACTTTTTGTGATCATGGGTTGCTCGCATGGCGGCGGCGGTGGAGAACTCACCGGAGTTGAGGGAAGACCCAAAGCCTATGGTGAATCTGATCCCTTTGGCATGGTTTTTATTCCACAGGGCAGTTTTAACATGGGTGTAAATGACCAGGAGGTTGCCTGGGCCCAGTCATCACAGACCAAAACAGTTACGGTTGATCCTTTCTGGATGGATGAGACTGAAATAACGAACAACGAGTACCGGCAGTTTGTATTCTGGGTGCGTGACTCCATCATGCGCCGGTTACTGGGGGAACAGCTCGATGACTATGTTATCACCGAGGATGAATTCGGAAACCCGATAGAACCGCCGGCCATCAACTGGGAGACCAGGATCGATACCCGTGATGAGGAAGTCAATACCATCCTGGCCGACATGTACCTGAATCAACAGGAACGTTTCTACAACAAAAAGGAAATTGATACCCGCAAACTCATGTATGAATATTTCTGGATCGACCTCAAACAGGCCGCCAGAAAATCAAACCGGTACAACTTCGACACCAAAAAATACGAAGGTTTCATCATTGACAACCAGGGTGAAAAAGTGGAAATAAAAGACCGTTCCTCCTTTGTGATCCGTGATGTTGTGAATGTCTATCCCGACACATTGGTTTGGATTGCCGACTTCACCTATTCATTCAATGAACCATACACCACCATGTATTTCTGGCATCCTTCCTACGATAACTATCCTGTCGTTGGCGTTTCCTGGAAACAGGCATCAGCTTTCTGCATCTGGAGATCCATGTTTCTCAATGCAGCATTGCGTGCAGGAGGAAGTCCGGGCGTTCACGATTACCGCCTGCCTCTCGAGTCGGAATGGGAATATGCAGCACGTGGCGGCCTCGACAATTCCATGTATCCCTGGGGTGGTTATTACACCCGTAACAAGGATGGTTGTTTCCTGGCCAACTTTAAACCGCTCAGGGGTAACTACGCCGATGACGGTGGTGTAACGGCTGTTCCAGTCGGGACATACCAGCCCAATGAATATGGCCTGTATGATATGGCCGGGAATGTGGCTGAATGGACCAGGAGTGCTTATGACGAATCGGCCTACATGTTCACGCATGACTTGAATCCCGATTATACCTATAATGCACGCCCTGACGATCCTCCCGTTATGAAAAGAAAAGTGATCAGGGGCGGATCATGGAAAGATATCGGTTACTACATGCAAAATGGAACACGTGCCTATGAATACCAGGATACAACGAAATCATACATTGGATTCCGCTGTGTAAGACCGGTTATGGGTGGCATATAAGAAACAAAACAAATAACTAATCCAATTTAACGCTTATAGCATTATGGCAAGCTTAGCAGATATTGTCGAAAGTTCGGGCTGGAAGAAATTCATGGCCAAGCTTTATGGCTGGGGAGCCTCAGTGGTAATTATCGGTGCCCTCTTCAAAATTCAGCACTGGAAATTCGCAGGCCTTTTCCTTACGCTTGGGCTGTGTACCGAAGCAATCATCTTCTTCTTCTCAGCATTTGAGCCGTTGCATGAGGAACTCGACTGGACACTCGTATATCCGGAACTGGCTGGCATGTCTGAGCAGGACGAAATGGAAGAAATGAAGGAGCTTGGAACAGGTCTTGGCGGAAGACCCGTTGAACGCATTGAAAACCTTCTGGGCGAAGCCAGCATCAATGAGGACACACTCAAGAACATCGGTTCGGGCTTGCAAAAGCTGAACGTTGCAGCTTCCGGTATTGCTGAAATATCCGGCGCAACGGCAGCTACGCAGGAATTCCTGAACAACATAAAAGCTGCTGCCGGTTCTGTAGGCAGCATGAATGATACATACACTTCCACAGTGCAAACCATCAGGGAATCAGCCGGTACCCTGGCCTCCGCCTACCTGCAGTCGGCCGAACAAGTCGCCAAATCAGGAACGGAAGTTGCCGGATCGTACCAGAAAATTGCCGAGACCCTGAAGGGCGAACACGATACCATTTCACAAAGTGGCCGGGTTCACGAACAGCATCTGGAAGCGCTCAACAAGAACCTCTCTGCCCTGAATGCAGTTTATGAACTTCAGGTCAAGGAAGGCAGCGACCACCTGAAAGGGACCCAGAAGGTTTATTCAGGAATCGAGGAAATGATAGCCAAACTGAAGGATTCAATCGATGAGACCGGCAGGTACAAAGAAGAAGTTGTAAAACTCCGTGACAACCTTTCCTCCCTGAATAACATCTATGGCAATATGTTATCAGCCATGAACGTGATTATTAACAAGTAATTATTTAGCGCTTCACGATTATGGCACACGGCAAAGAGACTCCAAGACAAAAGATGATCGGGATGATGTATTTGGTGCTGACAGCTTTGTTGGCGCTGAATGTATCCACCAGTGTGCTCGACGCATTTAAGATCATTGATGAGGGACTGGAGAAGACCGGGGTCACCATGGAGAACAAGAACAAGGATATTTATACCGAGTTTGACCAGGCATACCAGTTAAACCAGAGCAAAACCGCGCTGTGGCGCGACAGGGCGCTGCAGGTCCAGGAAAGGACACAAAAACTGTACGATTATATCCAGGATCTGAAACTGAAAACACTCAATGAGGCTGAACGGGGAAAATCTGCAGCCATCGAAGGGAAAGCAATCGATCGCGATAAGATTGAGAATACCACCGACTACGATACCCCGCACCGCATTATGATCGGTAATGACCTCAACGATAACAGCGAGGCCCGCAAACTGAAAAATGAAATTGCCCAGTTGCGCGAATTTATGCTCACCCTCGTAAAAGAAAAGGAATTGCCTGATCAGCTGAAAGAATCGATCAACAAAAGTCTCGATACCGAGCCGCCGACCCCTAAAAAAGGCAAAAAGAATGATCCTGAGACGGCCACCTGGGAATACCATAAATTCGGTCATTCACCCCTTATGGGCTTCCTGGCCATCATGTCCTCTCTGCAGATCGACCTGCGGAATGCCGAGTCGGAAATGATCAATTACCTGTATGCGCAGATCAGTGCCGGGGAGGTTAAGTTCAACGAGCTCGAGGCTGTGGTGATTGCCAACTCCAACTATGTTCTCAAGGGCAATCCCTACAAAGCTACCATATTCCTGGCAGCCCGCGATACCACACAGGCTCCTGAGATATCTATTGTTGAAGGCGTCAGCCAACCCTGGATTGAAACTACCGACCCGGTTACGGGACAGAAAAAATACATGAAAAGGGAAGGCCTGAATTATACAAAATTACCGGTCGAGAAAGGTACAGGGAAAGGCGTATTCGAGCGTTCCGGGAATTCAGTGGGAAGCCGCTCATGGGGTGGCATCATAGAGATCAAAGGCCCGGGCGGTGAGCCCATTATCCGGCCTTTCTCTGCCGAATATACCGTTGCCGAAGGAGGTCTTGTAGTTTCAGCTACCAAGATGAATGTTTTCTACCTGGCTGTCGACAATCCCGTGGAAATATCTGTTGCCGGGGTCGCCGGTAACAAGATCAAGGCCAATGCCTCAAACGGACAGCTCGAACAGCGGGGAACCTCCTGGATCATGCGCCCGAAGAGAATTGGAAATTGCATGATCAATGTTACTGCTGAAATCGACGGGAAATGGGTCAACGTAGGCTCCAAGGAGTATCGTGTGAAATCCGTGCCCAATCCCATTGCCACTGTCAACAACCAGCAGGGTGGCGGTATAGCCAAGAACGTACTGATGGCCCAGAGCGGCGTGGTTGCTACCATGCCCCCCGATTTTGACTTTGACCTGAAATTCACCGTGACGGAGTATACCGTAATGGCGGTAGTGCAGGGATTCGTGCAGGAAAAAAAGGTTAAAGGCAACCTGTTCACCCAGGAAGTCAGAAACCTGATCAACAACCTTAGCAAGGGAAATCCGGTATATATCCAGGATATTAAAGCGGTTGGACCCGACGGTTCTGTCAGAAACCTGTCCACCATTAATTTTAAATTGAACTAAACTGTTAATACATAGTCGAATGAAACGAGTTGCTTTTTTATTGTTGGGTTTGGCGATGGTGGCTGTTGCACCGCAAAAACTGGAAGCCCAGGATATCCTCACCGAAGTATATACCCGTGAGCATATTCCGAACAAGGCCCCGGTCCCCTATGCCTATGTTCGCGAAGCCGATGTTATGTGGGCCAAGGATATTTACAGGATCATTGACCTCAGGCAGAAACAGAACCTGTCCCTTTACTATCCGGTGAAACCCATCAACGACCGATATAACCTGGTGCAGCTGATCCTTTGGGGTATCGATAACGAAGGGATCCGTGCCTTTTCTTCTGTTGATTCAAGGAACGAGTTTACCATACCGCTCGACCGTTCACAGATAGATGAAGCTTTTGATGCAGGCACCGAAATCATTAAAAAACCCGATATCAATACAGGCGAGCTGAGAGATACAACCATTCAGAATGACAGGAAGACTGATGAAGTGAAACAGATCATGGTGAAAGAAAAATGGTTCTTCGACAAGAACCATTCCGTGATGAACGTCCGCATCGTGGGTCTTTGCCCCATCAGGCTGTATAACAAGCTCGACGACCAGGGTCTGCCCACGGAACTTGTCCTGAAAGAAAAGACGGTTTGGGTTTACTTCCCCGAGATCAGGCCCCTCCTTGCCCGTCATGAAATATTCAACAACGACAACGATGCACAACGGATATCATACGATGATTTCTTTATGCAACGCAGGTTTCACAGTTACATCTTTGCAGAATCAAATGTTTATGAGAACCGTGCCATCACCTCATACGCCATTGGCATGGATGCCATGCTCGAAGCTGAAAAAGTGAAGGAATGGCTGATGGAAGTTGAACACGACCTCTGGGAGTACTAAAAAACAGATCTGTTGCTGAGCGTAGTTTTTCAACTACGCTTTTTTTTTGCTGTGCCCTGGCTTTTTAAACGTACTCCTCCCCCTTCTCAATCTTAACGTTGTTCACGTAATTCTTGATCTTCTGTTCATCCTGTTTCCGGCAAATGAGAAGAATATTATCCGCCTCAACCACGATATAGTCATCCAGACCCTGTATGACCGCCAGCTTGTTATCGGGCAGATTGATCAGGCAGTTCTGGGAATTGTAAACAAATACATTCGAACCGGTGACGGAGTTGCCTTCTGCATCCTTGTGCAACATGTCGTACAGTGAACCCCATGTGCCCAGGTCTGACCAGCCGAAATCGGAGCAGAGCACGAACACATTCTCTGCTTTCTCCATGATGCCGTAATCAATGGAAATATTCTTGCAATTGGGATAAACCCTGCTGATGAAATCGGCTTCCTTTTCGGTATTGTAATACGATTTGCCCTCGCTGAAAAGCTGGTCGATGTCGGGCAGATAACTGTTGAAAGCCTTCATGATCGTATTCAGCGACCAGAAGAACATACCTGAATTCCAGAAAAAATCACCACTCTGTATAAATAACTCGGCCATGGCCAGATCGGGCTTTTCCGTAAACGTCTTAACCCGTCTGAAACTCTGGTTCAGATCGATCTTTGTTTTATCACCATTGATCTGTATATACCCGTAGCCGGTCTCAGGCCTGCTGGGCTGAATGCCGAGTGTCAACAGGCATTCATTGTCAGAAACGAAATCGAGCCCTTTTCTGACGACCTCCAGGAAATCCTGTTCCTTCAGAATAACATGATCAGATGGGGCTACCAGGATCCTGGCATTCGGATTGATCAGGTTTATCTTGTGATTGGCATAGGCAATGCATGGAGCCGTATTCCGCCGCATGGGCTCCAAAAGGATCTGGCTCGCGCCGATCTCCGGCAACTGCTTGCTCACAAGCGCCTCGTAATCCTCATTGGTTACAATCAGAATGTTCTCGACGGGAAACACATTCCGTAACCGGTCAAATGTCTGCTGCAAAAGCGTCCGGCCTGTACCAAGAATGTCCAGAAACTGTTTGGGTTTCCTGGTCCTGCTCAACGGCCAGAAACGACTGCCGATCCCCCCGGCCATAATAATACAGTAATGATCTTTGTTCATGTAGTATGCTTTAACTTGAATTTAGCTGTCTGGTTATGATGATCCTTTTATCAAACTGACCGGGACGCTTGTCATGCTGTGCGAAGCCGAAGCACTGTCACAAACACAGAGCATTCAACTCCGCCTGCCTGCCGGCATGCTCAGGATGACATTCCGCTATGGATGACAATAGTCTCCGGGACGAATTTAACAAATTAACTTGTTACAGGTCATTTTATTTTGATGGAGTAACACAAACATGCGATCAATGAAGGTCAATTTTTGATTTTATATCATTATTTTTGTTGCCATGAACTTCTTTAACATTTTCGGACGTTACATAAGTCTCATGGGTCGTGTCTTTTCAAGGCCGGAGAAACCCAGGATCTATCTTCAGCAAACGATCAGGGAAATCGAGGCCCTGGGCCTCAATTCCGTTGGTATCGTGATCATCATCTCTGTGTTTATCGGAGCTGTGATCACGCTGCAAACCCGTTACAATCTGGAGAGTTCCTGGATCCCCCTGTACCTGATCGGTCTTACTGCCCGCGACACCCTGCTCCTTGAATTCTCCTCCACCATGGTGGGGCTGATCCTGGCCGGTAAGGTGGGTTCCAACATTGCATCTGAAATTGGCACCATGCGGATCACCGAACAAATTGATGCCCTTGAAATGATGGGGATCAATTCCGCCAGTTACCTGATCCTGCCCAAGATCATTGCCGCCATGATATTCAATCCTTTCCTGACGCTGATCAGCATGTTTGTGGGACTCATCGGCGGGTGGCTGTCCGTTGTGCTTACCGGGGCCCTCCCTGCTTCCGATTATATCTATGGCATCCAGTACCTTTTTGTGCCTTTTTACATCACCTATGCACTGGTGAAAACCGTGGTTTACGCTTTCATCATTACTTCCGTCTCAGCGTTTTACGGATACAATGTCCAGGGCGGCGCTCTCGAAGTAGGCCGTTCCAGTACAAGAGGTGTTGTCTACAGCAGCATTCTCATTCTTCTTGCCGATCTGGTATTAACACAACTCATGCTTGCCTGATGATCACCGTAAAAAACCTGGTTAAGATCTTCAACGGGGTAAAGGTTCTCGAAGATATCAACGTTGAATTTGAAAAAGGGAAAACCAATCTCATCATTGGCAGAAGCGGCTCCGGTAAAACCGTGCTGATGAAATGCATTGTCGGATTACACGAACCCGATGAGGGATCCGTGTTTTTTGATAACCGTGACTTCGTGGCCATGAACTTCATGCAGCGCAAGGCCATACGCCGTGAGATCGGAATGCTTTTTCAGGGCAGCGCCCTGTTTGATTCCCTTACCGTAGAGGAGAATGTCATGTTCCCACTCAACATGTTTACCCGGATGACGATCGAGGAAAAGCTTGAGCGCACCAATACCTGCCTGCTCCGTGTGAACCTGGCCGATGTCAATAAACTATATCCGGGTGAACTCAGCGGTGGC
>JGI11641J44799_10000443_pt1 | contig 12434 bp, 6 predicted proteins | sample WetSurSiteA1Bulk_FD_44799 | JGI IMG/M metagenome (IMG submission 44799) | reverse complement strand
AAATCATTTGTTTATGAGACAGATACTCTTCAATCCACTGATGTACATAGTAGTAGTCATCAAAAATACCATCTGCCGTCGGACCCAGGGCCAGCAAATCTTCATTCCGGCATACATGATTGTAATACAGGTTTCTATCCTCTTTCTTGGCATAATGTACAAAATGATTCTTCTTATACCCCGATCGGATGAGATATTGGTCTGCCAGTTGAAAAAGAAAATAATCATAAACCGGTGATCTTTTAAAACCTCCAATATTAGCAAAGAAAGCCTTGTTCTTATCGGTGATGTTCAATTGATACAGGGAGAAACCGTGTATTCCGGATTTGCATAACTCAGCCAACGTATGTAACAATGATCCCGCATGCTGAAAAGGAAGGCCGTAGAGTACATCAACGGAAACTACAAAACCCATTTTCATGGCGTCCTCAAGTTTTAATAATACCTCCCGGGCCGTTTCTTTTCGGCCCAAAATCTTCCTGATTGGATCATCCAGGGTTTGAACCCCAACCAGTAACCTGCGAAATCCTGCTTCAGACAATATCCTAAGCTGTTCCCCGGAAAGCAAGCTGGTTGTGGACTCCAGCGCTATTTCAGTGGTGTCGGTGATTTTCAATCCCTTTCTCAAACGATCGGTTAAAGCATGGAGTTTTTCCGGCGGCAAATAGCCAGGAGTCCCTCCGCCAAAATGAATGCTTGTTACCGGCCTTTCGGTGATATTGGAATTTTGCGTCCACAATGCTATCTCTGAAAGCAGAAGCCTCGTAAATTCGGATATTTTTTCAGCGTTTCTTTCAGGAACGGCCATGGAATAACAATCACAAAAGTTACACTTCCTGTCGCAAAAAGGAACATGCACATATAACGAATAAGGACTGGAAACTGGTTTTGAGATCTTCTCCTGAAGGACCTTCCAGCACTTATCCGGGCCATGGAGTAATCCGTTTTCCAGCCATTCAGGTGAAGGCATGGTTTTCAATCTGTTGTGGTAATCTCCGGGGACCTTTTCCCATTGCTGCTGTATCCTGTCAAAATCCGTTTCAGGCGGGATCTGATGTTCAATCCGTTGAATAACCCTTTCGAACTTATCCGTATTCTTCTTCTTTTTTCTCAGAATCTGCTGACTTTTCTTGCCGGAAGCTGCTGTCATTTTTTTCTCCCAATAGACCCGGCAATAATTACAGGAAAAGCAATTATGATCACAATACAAAGTGTGCTTAAAGAACGCCTGGTCAATATCAATAGACTCGTTTACGGAAGCAGGTCCTCCGCCGATCTCATTTGGGCTCAGGTCTTTTCCCTTAAAGTAATGCGTAAGGACTTTCAGGTAATTATCCGGGTTTCTCAGTGTACTCCTGCCTGCGAGCTTCAGGTCATCATATAATCCATCATACAGGTCAAGGAATTGTGGCAATATCCATGCACCGGTCAGACGAAGCCAGGGATGCCGGAAAAGCAGCTCCCGGCAAAGTGACTCAGGATGTCTAATACCTGGTGATCCCATTTCATAAAAATGCTGTATCCGGTGAACGCAACCAGGTAGACAGGCCTCATTAACGAGCAGACGAATTTCACCCTGGAAGCATTTTCTGATTTGGTTCAATACTGCTATATTTCTCAGGATCTTTCCGGAAGGAACGACAGTGTCAAACAATCCTTCCAGCATGATTAACTGGGAAGATGATGCAATATCCATCAAGGTGGAAGCCGTAAGGGATATTTCAGGAAATTCCTTTCTGATCAATCGTGCCAGATCAACATTTGACAAGGTAATTTCCCGGATTTCAGTTTTTTTGATGATCTTTTCAATTTGCTGAATAATTGAAGGTCCGATTTTTTCAACCTTATCAGGTAAAACGATAGGATTGATGATCAGGTTCTTTTTGCACTTTGTTTCTTCCAGGAAAGATGCCAGATGTATCATCGGTTGAACCGGACGTCCTGAAGGTATTGTAGTGTCTGGCAAAGGAAAATAAATACCACGAATGCTTTCCCCATGAACGGAATTGAGTTTTTCCCAGAATTCTGGCGGTTGGTCAATATAGGGAATGGTGTATTTTGAGGCGACTGCATTTTTCTTGCTGCTGTCATTGACCGTCCCTCCCCCTGCTTGAATAATTTCCAAGCCTGATTTGAGATATGCCGTTGACGGAACCGGCTGCCCGTTCTCTATTCTCTTAAACCGGTTCAAAACCTGTGCCCTGCACCCTCCATAACATTCACCCTTGAGGAAGAGATCACATTTCGTGCAGTGGGGGAAAATCCCGGTCGACCTGAAAGGTTCCATTTTTTTAAGAAATACCTTTCCTATCTCGCCGGTATCCTGATAATCACTCAGCTTTAACTTTTCAGTGGCATGAAAAAGGGGAAAACACGAAACAACATTTCCATCCGGCAGTATATCAGGGAGAGGATTACACCTTTTTCCAATGTCTTTATAATGTTCTTCAATCATTTCTTTAAGTTCCTCAGGGAACATACATGGGACAAAACCACAATCGAAACTTATCCGAACGTTCTTGCCGGACGCATCCTGAAGAAACCGAGCCAGATGGTTACCTGTAGCCTGATAGAATTTAGGATGAAGATATTGATTGGCAGGTGGTACAACAGGATGCGCAAGCCCTAGCCTGATATCAGGAGCAAGGTTGTACCTTTCGATCATTGGCAAAACATAGTCCAGATCCTGCCCGGGACGATAGATATTAATGCCCAGTCCCGCCTTTCTTCCGAGAAATGCAAGTGCCCTTCTCTGAGCCTTTAGATCAGCATGTTCATCGGAAGGATCAATACAATTAATACAAAATTTTATTCTTTCATCAGGGAATTGATCAATCTCAGCAAGTATATTTTCCTTCATCAATCCATTGGAGAATATGCTGATATTGAATCCCTCATCTAATCCAAGTCTGATAAGGGAAAGGAATTCAGGATGCAAAGAAGGCTCCCCACCCAGCAGGCGAAGCTCGCTGACACCGGAATTCTTTAAAAATCCCAGAATATGAAAGAAATTTGAAAGGCTCATGCTGCTTGTTTCAAATGCTCCCGATTTTCTGAATCCTGTAGCGAAGCAATAGGAACAGTTACGATTGCAGGAATCAGTTATGATAAGATTTGCCATACTATGAGCTTAATAAACTGCTGACGATCCAACTGTCAATATTCTTCAACATCCAGAGCACAGTTTCCGGCTTATCCTTTTTTAAAATCGGGGCCAGCATATCGGACATTGCGGTAAATGAATAACCCTGCTGGATCATATTCCACAAAGCTGCTTCCGGATATGGAATAACTACCATTTTGTTCAGATCTCCCGAATAAACCTTGATACAGTTAACTTCAGTCGCATACTCAATCTGCCCGTTCAGGCTATATCTGGTCTTAGGATTCATGGTTGCTCCAGTCCGTTAGTTTATCACTGCGCTGCATCGAGAACTTTCTGAGCTGCTGTTCGTCTCCCAAAAAGACTTCGAGAATACCTGGCTGATCGATCTTTCTCATCATATCAATTATTCCCAGAATACGGGTTTGTCTGCAATAATTATCATATACAACAGGTGATCCCGGATAAGTAACATCTACATGACACCCCCCGGCACATATCCATTTGCAGAAGCATGAAGTGCAACGCGGCTTTTTCTTCACCAGATCGCGTAATCCGGCTATTTTCTCCTGTGAGATGTGCATTCCCCCTGCTTTCATTTTTCCAACGGACAAATCGAGTCCCCTTTCCTCCCATCTATTCGGTAATAGATAGCAGCTATTGATCTCCCCCTCCGGAGTGACAATAAGTGTATCCTTACCAACAGGGCAGGAGGAAAATTGAGGTTTTTCCGAAGCAAAGGATGAGTTAAGAACAGTAACGTTATACTTATCAGCTATCTGAAGAGATCGGAGAAATTGTTCTGCAAACATATATGGATCCGGTTCCAACAGGCCTGCATCTCGCGAGCCTTTATTGGATTTCAGATTCTCAAAATTGATGATCGAAGGCCTAAATGTTCTGCAAAACCAGTCGGTAATTTCAGGCATTCTGCGAACGCTGACATTACTGATGCATGCTCGCAGGTAGAGTTCAGTGTTGGACTCACTGACAGCCCTGGCAAATCTCACTGCAGGCTCAAAACTGTCCTGCTTGTTGCGCATTGGCCTTTGTCGGTTCTGAATATCTTCAGGACCATCCAGGGACAGAACCACAGCATTTATGTGATCAGTAACAAACCGTGTGATTTTATCAGAAACCAGTCCATTTGTAGATACCTCGAAATAAGGAAGCAGGTCATACTGATCTGCGATCATTCTGGCATAATGTACAGCAACACTTACAACATCGGGTGCATACAACGGCTCCCCTCCAAAGAAATGAACTTCGAGCTTCTTCTTGTTCAATTGTTTCATTCGGCTGGCCATCCAATCGATTGCTGCAATTGCCATTTTATAACTCATTTTTTTATTTCTTCTGCCGACATGCTCAAAGTCACAATAATGGCAGGCGCCGTTGCAAGCTCGGGTCGGGATTAATCCGAGAAAATACGGATCAGGATTGCCTGCGGGTTCACCAGGTAATTCCCTGGTTGATTCCTGTAATGCATTTAAGATAGTATCAATTGCTTTTTTCTTAGCCTGGTTTTCCTGCTTCTTTATCAAATAATCATACAGATAGCTTACAGCAGTTTTATCTGTTAATGCAGTTATGGCCTTCAGTGGTGAATAAATGATAAAATATTCATTTATGGGCAAAACATAGAGTTGTTCAACATCATTAAAATTTTTTGCTTCAATATGAACCAGATTACTCATGTAAAAATGGATAAAGAAGATTCTTCTGTTGTAGGATCAATTTATAAAAATTCCGGCATCTTTTTAGATCTTTCTATTAATAATCAAGAAACCGACGATTTTAAACCTATTTCCCGAAATCCGTCCCGTCTAAAACACCATCGTGAAAACTGTTTCTTTCTCAGGTATTGAATACACCGATATCGTACCATTATGCAAATGCATAATTTGCCTGGATAAACTCAGTCCTATTCCTGATCCTTTTTCCTTTGTGGTAAAAAAAGGAATGAAGATCTGGTCGATCAACTCAGGCGGAATTCCTTTCCCATTATCCGACACCTGAATGATCACTTTCCCGTTTTCGCTGTGGAATACCTTCAATTTAATGACCTTGTTTATTTTTTCAGTTGCTGAAAGTGACTCCATGGAATTCTTGACCAGATTGATCAGTATTTGTTGGATCTGCGATTTATCAGCCGTAAGCTCAATATCTTTCCTGGTAATTTCAGAAATACAATTGATACGATTGGTCTGCAATTCTTCACCAAGCAGTATCTCACAGTTAGTCAAGAGTTCCCGTATAGCAAAAGTCGACATGACCGGTTGAGGTAATGCATTAAATGCCTTGTAATGCTCAACAAAGCTTTTCAGACCCTCACTTCGCTCATGGATAATGGACAGCCCGGAAATTGCTTTTTCACGCATGCGATCCCATTGCTGGCTTGATATAGCACTGTCACCTGTATCTTTCCCCGAAAAATAACTGCTTAGTGTAGCAGTAGTGGAAATAATCGGTGCAAGAGAATTCATGATCTCGTGGTTCAGTATCCGTATCAGTTTTTGCCAGGATTCGAGTTCTTTCCTGTCAAGTTCATGTCTGATATCCTGAAAGGTAATTATCTTCAGTTCCCTGTCAACGAGTTTCAGGACTGTGCTGTTTAAGGACAAAGAGACAGTATCATTGCCAGTATTTACCTGAATAAGCCTTTTCTCGGAAGGTCTGATAGCATGAAGGATATCACCTAAGCCTTTCTGATGATTATTAAGCTTATCAATCTTGTGTATTGTTTTTATTCCCAGTAAATTTTTGGCAGCCTTGTTGATGATGTCCACCTTACCATCCGGCCCAAATGAAATAAGTCCGGTTTGGATGCTTTCAACTATCGTTTTAAAGTATTGATCTTGTATGGCATATTTAATTCTGATGGATTTAATCAGCGTATTTACATCATCCATGGATTTATAAATATTACGGAACTTTCTTTTACTCCTGTTAAAAGATAAACCTGAATCCTCGTTCTTTATGGAATCAAAAAATCCGGCAAGATCACGGTTGGTTTTGTTCACATAATAAATGAAAAGAATTGCCTGGAGAACAATCAACAAGCTTAAATTAACCAAGGAGAAATAGTTGCCTGAACCATACCAGGTAAAAGCAAATATCATGCAGTTGGCAGTCAGGAGCAACACACGGACAACTACATTCACATAAAAGTGAAGATTAACCATGGTTCATGGATTAAGGTGGATAAAAAATCAGGTAGTATATTTTTTTAACTTATTGTACAGCGTTTGCCTGCCAATCTTAAGTTCCTTTGCCGTCCTCGACAGGTTGCCTTTATTTCGTTCCAGTATTGATAGTATCGTATGCCGTTCGGCCTCCTCGAGTGTATTAAATGCTTTGTGTCCGATGACAGGATTAAGATTCCGTTTATCCACAAAAAAGTCCGCAGCCTGAAGTATATTGGAACTGCTTAAAATAACAGCCTTTTCAACAGCATGCTGTAATTCACGGATGTTCCCCGGCCAGGGATATTCCTTAAGCGCCTGCAATGCATACTGATGGATCTGAATAAGGGGTTTGGAATACTTTGTCCTGTAATAATCCAAATAAAACCGGATGAGCACCGGAATGTCCTCAATTCTGGCACGCAAGGGAGGGATAGCCAGTTGTATGGTGTTGATTCTGTAAAAAAGGTCTTCCCGAAAGGCATTGTTCTGGATCATTTTTTCAAGATCCTTGTTAGTGGCACAAACAAATCTCACATCAACTTGTGTACTTTTATTGGAACCCATTGGGCATATCTCCTTGTTCTGCATTACTGAAAGCAGTTTCGCTTGCATGGATAGGGTGAGATTTCCGATTTCGTCAAGAAAGAGGGTGCCCCCGGAAGCTGATTCAATTTTACCGATCCGGTCTTCCCTGGCATCTGTAAATGCGCCTTTGACATGCCCGAATAATTCACTCTCAAAAAGGTTCTCATTCAGTGATCCCAGATCAACCCGCATGAAAATCTCATCCCTCCTTTCTGACTGCTTATGAATTTCCCTGGCGATTAGCTCTTTACCCGTTCCATTTTCACCGGTAATGAGCACACAGGCTTCGCTTAACGCAATCTTGGGAATGGCATTATATATATTATCCATACTTTTTGAAGGGCCTCTTATAAGGTTAATACCATTTCCCAATGATTCTGCAAGATTTTTCTGGTTTTGTTTAAGCTTTTTTACCTCAATTTTCGACTTTCTGAGATTGTATGCTGATTGAATCGTTGCAAGCAATTTATAGTTGTCCCATGGTTTTACAACGAAATCTGTTGCGCCCTCTTTTATTGCCCTCACCGCCATTTCAATGTCCCCATATGCAGTTATATGTACCACAACAGCATGAGGATCGATCCTGAGTATTTCCTTAAGCCAGTAAAAACCTTCATTTCCGGTCATTTTACCCGCCGAAAAATTCATGTCGAGCAAAACAACATCAAAGTTCTCCTGCAAAATAAGCTGAGGAATACGGTTTGGATTGCTGACCGTTATGATCACCCCAAAATAATCTTCCAGAAAGAGTTTCAGCGAATCAAGAACACTCTTGTTGTCGTCGACAATCAGAATTTTGCCTTGCCTGAATTCCATATTACTATCTGTATTATAGAAGGTAAAAGATACTAAAAATGTCTTATTTTAAGACAACTATTGTCCATAATCATGACAATTCATTTTTTCTTAAACTGAATTTTTTCGTAAATTGCTAATAATTAGATACAAACGAAATATGGCATGTATATTGGATTATAAGGAGTACATTTTGGCTCATGATTTAGTGTTCATTACCCTGTAATAAAACAAGCAATGTTCAGGAGTCATTTAATAATAGCTCTACGCAACATCTGGCGAAACAAAACATTCTCTGTCATCAATATAGCCGGTCTGGCCTTGGGTCTGGCCATTTCTATTACTATCTGGATCTGGATCAGGTTCGAATTAAGTTACGATGGTTTTCATGAACATAAAGAGGACATATTTCTTATTGAACAGACCATTCAGATCAGTGACGGAGAATACAAAACCTCTCGTTGCGGATCCGCTTATGCACCTGCTCTCGAATCGAAGTTTCCTGAGATCCGGAAAAGCGTTCGTATAGGGCCCTCGCTAGAACTGCTGCTCACCACCGAAGACGATATGGATAGTACAACCCGGGAACAAAAGAAATTTATTGAAACACGTGTGCTGGCTACGGATTCTACATTTTTTGAAGTATTCTCCTTTCCATTGGTTGAGGGTATCCCAAAAACAGTACTTAAAGACCCGTATTCAATTGTAATTACACAACATATGGCTGAGAAGTATTTTGGATACAAGTCTCCTATGGGAAAAATAATCAGAATCAATGACTCCTTTAATTTTACCATTACTGGTATTGCCAGGGATGTCCCCGAAAACTCCAGCATACAATTCGATTTTCTTATTCCGTTCTGGTTTATGCAGGAAATGGGGTACGACCTGAACAGTTATGAAGGAACAAATTTTACCAGCTTCGTTTTATTAAATGAAAATGCTGACTACAAAAGCCTGGATGCAAAAATACCCGGTTACCTGAATTCCCTGCACACCTCGGAACTCAATCCGCATCAGTTTCTTACTTCACTGAGCCGACATCATCTGTATGGGGAAGAACTCAATTACATAGGTGTATACTTGAATACCATCGTAGCCATCATGATCCTGTTAATCGCCTGCATCAATTTCATTAATCTTTCAACAGCAAGGTCACTGAGCAGAGCAAGGGAAGTCGGGATAAAAAAAGTTGCCGGTGCAACCCGTTCTCAATTGGTACGGCAATTTTTGGGTGAATCGATGGTAATGACAATTATTGCTGTTAACCTGGCATTACTGATGGTTGAAAGGATTCTTCCATTTTCTGACAAATTGTTGCAGACCCGGTTGTCCCTCCAATATAATGATATTCATTTCGTAATTGGAATAATTATACTTACAGCAGTAACGGGTCTTTTGGCAGGTACTTATCCTGCATTTGTACTTTCCTCCTTCAAACCGGCAATCATCCTCAGAAGTAAGTTGATTTCCGGATCAAGAGGTGGTCGCTCAAGAAAAGTGCTGGTCATTGTGCAATACACATTCTCAATACTTTTTATAATTTGCACGCTCGTCATGTCTAGGCAATATGACCATCTTATGAATGCGGATCCGGGTTTTAACCGGGAAAATATTCTGTATTTCAGGCTGAGGGGAAATGCACATAAAACTTATGAACTTATGAAGGAAGACCTGATAAAGAATCCGTCAATCAGGTCGGTTACCACTGCATCAGAAATTCCGAACAATATCTTGAGGGGAGATATCGAGTGGGGTGATAAAACCCGTAAAAAAAATGTAATTGCCAGAATCATGTGGTGTGGTTTTGATTTCACAACAGCTTTGGGTATGAAAATGAAGGAAGGCAGGTTCTATTCACCTGATTATGCGCTGGATTCAACGGATGCGATTGTTGTGAATGAGGAAGCAGTAAAAATTATGGGTTGGAATAATCCCGTAGGGCAAAGATTTCTGCTGTTTGATAAGGAATATACCGTAATAGGCGTGGTTGACAAAATAAGTTTCTTTCCGTTTAATATAGGCGGTTCAGCATTAATTCTGCCTTTCGGTGCTTCGAACAATTATGTTTATGTGAAGCTTCATGAAGGGTGGTCCAATAAAGTCATTGATGATATCCGTGGTATATTTGAAAATTATAACGCTGCATATCCCTTTGAATTTAACTTTCTCAAAGACTACAAATACGACATGCTGAAATATGCAGACGTTAACAAAAGGATATTCATCTTCTTCAGCTTCCTTGGTATATTCGTCTCCTGCCTGGGTTTACTTGGCCTTGCCATTTATGTAGCGGAACAGAAAAGAAAAGAGATCTGTATACGAAAAGCATTCGGATCAACTCACTGGCAGATCGGCATGCTTTTCATCAGTAGCTTCACAAACCTCGTTTTCCTGGCCAACCTGATAGCAATTCCTTTGTCCTATTTGGTCATGCATAGTCTGCTGCAATTCTTTACACAAAGAACAGCACTAAGCTGGTGGATCTTCGCCCTTTCAGCCTTGATATCCCTAATTTTTTCAATTCTGACAGTGACTTCCCAGTTATACAAAGTTACAGGTACAGATCCGGCCAAGTATTTACGATACGAATGACCGTACAGAAGACTCCTAAAAACCTAGCACAAATTGGGTTTGCTCCATCGGCTTCGAAAAGACGGATATACTTCCCTTATGCAATCGCATGATCTTTCGGGACAGACTCAATCCTATCCCGGAACCATTTTCTTTGGTGGTATAAAAGGGTATGAATATTTTCTCGATTTCATCAGAAGTAATGCCCTTCCCGTTATCGGAAACAGTGATTTTAAGTCTCCCCGTGGCACCCTCAGAAACACTGATGGTGATTTTTTTATGGGCTGTATCCTTCAATGCATCAATGGCATTGTTAATGATGTTGATCATTACCTGATTCAGCAGCTTTTCATCTCCGATGAGTTCTTCCTGTGATCCTTTCTTCGTTATTCTTAGGTCGACCTTTTCCTCATCTAACCGATTCTTCATCAACAACCGCAATGCCTTTAACCAATTACTGATATNTATTGGTTTAAAAACAGGATCGGGGATCCTGGTTAGCTTTCGGTAATCTTCAACAAAACGCATCAGTCCTTTTCCGGTGTTTTCAATTACCTCCAATCCGTGAATGATATTGGTAACGTGCCTTTCGGTAACTTCATGGGCTGGTAAAGGATTATTGTTCCTGATAAAAATACGTGACAGCGTACTGCTCAATGAGGTAATGGGTGCTATGGAATTCATGATCTCATGTGTCATAACCCGGATAAGCTTTTGCCAGGAATCAAGTTCATTTTCTTCGATCTCGGCTTTGATATCGGAAATAGAATAGAGCCTGTACCTGTTCAGACCAAAATTCAACAAGGCCACTTTCAGGGAAAACAAATGCAGCTCTGTTCCGTTAAGCACTTTAATCGTACGACTCTGGCCGGGCGTAATGAGCATCATCTGTTCATATAGGTCCTTGTTCTTTTGCTTAAGCAGATCGATATGACTAATAGAAGGCAGACCGATGAAATCCAGGGCCGAATCATTAATCTGCTCGATGTAGCCCTTTTCGTCAACAGCCAATAACCCGGTAGCAGAGGATTTCAGCATTTCATGAAAGAACTTTTCGTTGTGCTCGTTCACAATTTTTATATCGGCGATATGCTTGTTCAGTTTGTTGAGACTTTGGTGCAAAGCGAGCAAAGACCCGGGACGAATATGTTCGGTATAATGAAGTGTCGTGTCATCGTTTGTAACTGCGTCGAAAAAAAATGCCAGTTTGCGGTTCACACTATTCAGGAAATATAAAAGGCTGAAGAATAGAATCAGAACGACCAAAACCAGGGGAGTAGCAACAAGCCAGTTGCGATGATATGAACCAATAGCCAGGCCTGCCGTGGCAACGGCAAATAGCAAAAGTCGGATGATGACAGACAGGTTGAATGATTTATAAATCATACTTTTTTATTTTATTGTAAAGCGTCTGGCGTGATATTCCCAGCTGACTTGCAACGGCAGTGTGCTTCCCGTTATGCTTGTCGAGTGCAGCTTCGATCATATGTTTTTCCATCTCATCGAGGGTGAGCAAATTGGTCCCTGTAGCCTTACCAGCCGATTTAAAAACAAAGTCATCAGGAGTCAGGGTTCCGGCATCGCTGAGAATCACTGCTTTCTCAATTGTATGCTGCAATTCCCTTACGTTTCCCGGCCAGGGATATTCCGATAGCTTATGCAAAGCCTTAGGACTGATTTTAAGCGGAGGCTTACGGTACTTTCTTTCAAAACAGGCAAGGAAGTAAGAAGCCAGGGATTCAATATCGCCCCCCCGTTCACGAAGCGGCGGGACCTCGATCCAGATGGTGTTGATCCGGTATAGCAAGTCTTCGCGAAATCTATGCTGTGCAACGAGTTGTTCCAGATCGCAGTTGGTGGCGCAAATAAGACGGATGTCAACAGGAACAGTCTGGTTGGAGCCGACAGGAATTATGGTCCGGCTTTGCAGCGCGGTCAGCAGTTTTGATTGAAGCGCATGTGGCAGGTTGCCTATTTCATCAAGGAAAAGTGTTCCTCTGTGGGCAAGTTGGAATTTCCCAATGCGATCTTCATGCGCATCGGTGAAAGCCCCCTTTTTGTGACCGAAAAGTTCGCTTTCGAATAGCGTTTCCGGGATTGCTCCCATATCAACGCTTACCAGTAATTCGTTGTTTCGTTCCGATCTCCGGTGTATCTCGTATGCCACCAGCTCCTTCCCTGTTCCGTTC
>JGI11641J44799_10000442_pt1 | contig 12435 bp, 15 predicted proteins | sample WetSurSiteA1Bulk_FD_44799 | JGI IMG/M metagenome (IMG submission 44799) | reverse complement strand
TCCTGGCCGTCGTGCTGCTCAACGCCGTGATGGGCTATATTCAGGAGTCGCGCGCCGAATCCGCGGTGGTGGCGCTGCGCCAGATGGCGGCGGCACACGCGAATGTGATACGCGATGGCGAGCGGCAGAACGTTCCGTCAGCAGAGGTCGTGCCCGGCGATCTCATCCTTATTGAAGAAGGCGACACCGTCCCCGCCGATGCTCGCCTGATTCAATCAACCGCGCTGCAGACGGCGGAAGCGGCTCTGACGGGGGAAAGCTTGCCGGTGTCCAAAGACATCGCCCCTCTCGCTGGAGAAGCCGGACTCGGCGACCGACACAATATGATCTTTAGCGGCACGGCGGCGACATATGGACGCGGCAAAGCCGTCGTCACGGTGACCGGAATGCAAACCGAAATGGGGCGTATTGCCGGAATGTTGAAAGAAGCTCCAACCGAAACAACGCCGCTGCAAAAGGAACTCGATCGCGTCGGCAAGCTGCTCGGTCTCGTCGTCATCATCATTGCCGTGGTGATGATCGGCACCATCATTCTTATCGAACACGTGCGCGGTTTTTCGGCGCTCTTCGATGTCCTCATCCTGGGCGTGGCTCTCGCGGTCGCAGCAGTGCCCGAGGGCTTGCCGGCGGTGGTGACGGCGGTGCTTGCCCTGGGCGTGCAGCGCATGGCGAAACGGAACGCTATCGTCCGCCATCTCGCGGCAGTCGAGACGCTCGGCTCCGCCGACATCATTGCCTCCGACAAAACCGGCACACTGACGAAGAACGAGATGACGGTGCGTACGGTCGTGACGGCGAGCGGGCGCGTGATCTTCAGCGGCACGGGCTATGACCCCGAAGGTGAAGTCAGTCAAGTCCGAGAAGGGGCGATTGCGGATGACAGGCCAGGAGTGATTGACGGCGCGCTACGATTTGAGTTGGAGCGCGCACTCTCCGTCGCCGACCGCGCCAATAACGCGGTGCTGCAGGAGCGCGATGGGCACTGGTCGGTGCAAGGCGACCCGACGGAAGGCGCGCTCGTGGTTGCGGCGCGCAAAGCCGGGCTGAGGAGTGAAGCACTCGACGCGCGCTTCGAGCGCGTCGGAGAAGTCCCCTTTTCCGCCGAGCGCAAGTTGATGACCACCATTCATGCCGATGCCGAACAGCAGGAACGCTTGCTCGTCTTCACAAAAGGTGCGCCGGAGGTGCTGGTGGCGCGCTGTTCGCAGGAACGTGTGGGCGAAGAAGTGCGGCCGCTGAGCGATGAGCGACGAGCAGAAATCTTGAAGGTAAACGAAGAACTGGCCGGCCAAGCGCTCCGCACACTGGGAGTCGCGGCGCGCGTGCTGTCCGCAGACGCGTTTCAATCCCAAGAAGCCGGTGAACACCTCGAGCAGGAGCTCCTGTTTCTGGGATTGATCGGAATGATCGATCCGCCGCGCGAGGAAGCCACGCAGGCCGTGGCGCGGGCCAAAAGGGCCGGAATTCGCCCGATCATGATTACGGGCGACCATCCCAAGACCGCCGCCATCATCGCGGCCGAAGTGGGTGTCGCCTCAGACGGGCGCGTCGTCACCGGGGCCTGGCTGGAGAAGCAGCCGGACGAAGCGCTTGCGCAGATCGTCCGGGACGTTTCGGTTTACGCGCGCGTCAACCCTGAACACAAGCTTCGAATCGTGAAAGCGCTTCAACGGGGAGGCTCAACGGTGGCGATGACGGGTGACGGGGTGAACGATGCGCCTGCCTTGAAGACCGCCGACATCGGCGTCGCGATGGGTATCACGGGCACCGACGTCTCCAAAGAAGCTGCCGACATGGTGCTCGCGGACGACAACTTCGCAACTATCGTAGGGGCCGTCGAAGAGGGACGCACGATCTTTTCGAACATCCGCAAGTTTTTGCGCTACCTGCTCTCGTCAAACCTCGGCGAAGTCATGACGATGTTCTTCGGCGTGCTGCTGGCAAAGGTGATCGGTCTGCGCGGGGAAGGCAATTCTGTAGTGCTGCCGTTGCTGGCGACGCAAATCCTTTGGATCAATCTGGTGACCGATGGGGCGCCTGCCCTTGCGTTGGGTGTTGATCCGGCGGATGCCCAGGTGATGGATCGCCCGCCTCGCCGGCGCAGCGAAAGAGTCATTACGCGCCGCATGTGGGCAGGGTTCTTTTTCATTGGCGCGATCATGGCGATCGGTACTCTGTGGGTGCTCGACGCATGCCTTCCCGGCGGCTTGATCGCAGGGTCAGGCAGTATGCGTTACGCCCAGACCATGGCGTTTACCACTCTGACGCTTTTTCAACTCTTCAACGTTTTCAACGCGCACTCGGATGAACAAAGCGCCTTTCACGGACTCTTTCAAAACCACTGGCTGTGGGGCGCGATTCTCCTTTCGCTCGTCCTGCAGGCGGCGGCGATTTACATACCGTTTCTGCAACAGGCATTTTCTGCCGTTGGCTTGAGCGTCGGCGATTGGCTCTTCTGCACGGCAGTTGCAAGCTCGGTGCTGTGGCTGAGCGAATTGGGCAAGGCGGTTGTGCGCGCGATCAGCCGGCGGTAACGCACGCGCGTTGGTCAATTTCGGCAAAGACGAGGAAGAAAAGGCGAAAGAAAAATTACTCGGGGAGACCATCATGGATCTTATTGAGCTGTTGAGGAAAAAGGAAGCTGATATCGTCGACGAGGCAACTGACTCCGTAATAGGGTCACACCTGCGCCACTACGTGAACGCTGATCAGTTACAAACAAGGGAGCGATTGAAGACCCTCTGCGATCTTACTCTGGAATGCCTTGTGACAAAGAGTGACATGCCCATGACCAAGTATGCAGAGAAGATCGCGCGCCAACGCTTTTCGTCCGGCTTCAGTCTCCGTGAGGTACAGACTGCATTTAATGTGCTGGAAGAATCGATCTGGAGCCAGATCCTGAATGAGATGCAGCCGAACGAGTACGCAGATGCGATCACGCGTATAAGCACTCCGCTAAGAGTCGGGAAAGAGTCCATAGCTTGGGTCTATTTTTCGTTTCTCAGCAACAGAAAAATCCGGTCGGTGAAAGGAACAGGTTATGCAGGTCGTCGACGTGATGAACCGTAGAATTCCGAAGGTTGGTCCTGGGACACCGCTTCGTAAAATCTTGCAGCTTCTGCTGCTGTCCGCCGCCAAAAGTCCATCCCATCTGATTTAGCATGCCTGAGATAGTACAGATGGCCGGGGTTGAGGAAAGGAAACGTAGATCACACCTGTCGGAAAGTAAGGGCTCTCAGGCATTCACCTTTACGTCAAGGTAGACACTGACCATGGCTGGTAAGAAAGCTTTTCTTCCATAAGGTGGTCTCTATGCTGCCTGCTGCCAATNGTATCGATGATGCAGACCCCCAACGCGCGAAAATGAAACCAAGCGGGCAGTCGGAGCTGGCTTGTAGGCCACAGAGCGCGTTGCCGGGGAATCCTTTTCAAGAGAATCATGGATTCGGTCTGCGTGATAATAGGAAATGTAATCCCGGATAAGGCGATGCAAATGAGCATCACTGAGGACGATTACGTGGTCGAGGAGCTCGCGGCGACAGCTTCCGATCCACCTTTCAGCAATTCCATTTTGCCATGGACTTAAAGGGCTCGTGTGTTTGGTCCTAACAACCACTGGCTTTCAATAGATCAATCACGTCCACACCAAACTTGGCATCACGATCGAGGATTGCATAGCGATAGAGAGAGCAATCCGGAAAAGCTTCTCGCAGTTGTTGCACTATCCAGGTGCTGGTCGGATGCTCTGTAACATTAAAATGGAGGATTTCGCGTCGACCGTGTTCGATGACAAAGAAGCAATACAAGACTCGGAAGGTGAGGGTTGGCAAGGTGAAGAAATCCATTGCGGTGATGAGCTCACGATGATTGTGAAGAAAAGTAGCCCAGAGTTTACGTGTCTGATCGCGAGGAGATAAGCGCCGGACATAACGAGAGACGGTACGTTCGGAGACATCAAATCCAAGTTTAAGAAGCTCCCCGTGAATTCTCGGAGCGCCCCAACTGGGATTCTCCTGCACCATCTGCCGGATAAGAGCCCGGATCCCATCATTGATTTTGGGCCTGCCAAGGTTATTGGACCGAGATGGAATGCGCCAAAACAAACGAAAGCCGGCCCGATGCCAGCCGACTACGGTCTCCGGCTAAACAAGGACGAGGGCATGGGTCCATGCAGGCCAAAGCCGGCGCAGAAGAATCCAAAACACCCGATCTTTGATTGTCAGCCGAGGCCGAGGATTCTTTCGCTTAAAAACGCCCAGTTGGTGGCGCAGAGCAAGGATCTCAATGCCCAGATTGTAGCGGGAACGGAAGAACATACCAAGAAAAGCAAAAAATCCAATGCAAAATGGAATCATAGCCCCGGATTTATATCATGGAAAGCCGCCCCCCGCTCGCCCCAAACACTTGAATTTATTGTGTGATGGTGTTTTGGCGACAGACACCCATTTTGTCTCTGAACTGCTAGAGCACTCGTCGGTGAGAGTGACCGAACGGTTTTACATCAAACGGCAACAAGTCGAAGCCTGCCGTCAGGCTCTCAGGGTCATCGAGGGCGGAAAAAGAAAGGCGAGCTGAGAATGAATGCAGGGATTAACTTTCGCGCCGGGGTTGGCATAATCAAGGAGGAGCCAATCCAATCTTTGGTACCATCTTTGGTACCGCAGCCAAATTTGGGGTTGCGGAATTTTTTCGGCATCTGTAAAGTATTGATTCTAAATTATGCGCCCGTAGCTCAGTTGGATAGAGCGTTTGACTACGAATCAAAAGGTCGCAAGTTCGAGTCTTGCCGGGCGCACTTTAAACCCTTCAATCCTCTTAACTTTCCGTTCCAGTTCAATTCGTAATCCCTGTTCATAGTGGTCGTGGGGGCTATATGGGGGCAATTATGCGGTTTTAGACTCTCCTTTGGGCTTTACCTTCAAGGCTTCGCCCAATGCCTCTACTGCTTCCTTCCTATGCTCCGGTGAAAGGTGTGAGTACCTCAGGGTTGTTGAGTAATCTTTGTGCCTGAGTATCTCCTTCACCGTTGCAAGCGGGACGTTATTCATGACCATGTGTGAAGCGTAAGCGGTAAGCGGGGTGCATCTGGCAATAGGTGTGACACAGCGATAAGCTGCGCGCATGGAAACTGAAAACAATACCGGAGAGAAGAAGCAGCGGAGATGCACTCCTGCGGAGAGGGCGGAGATTCTGGAGGAATTCCGTCGTAGCGGTCTCACGCGCATTGCATTTTCCCGCACGCATGGCATTGCGCTATCCACCCTGAGTAAATGGCTGTTCAACGCCAAGCATAAAAGCAAAGTCTCGGCGCCAGTGCTTTTCAGGGAGCTGAAAGTTTCGCAAATTCCTACAGTCTCCGTAACTGCATGGGCTGTTGAGATGGTCGGTCCTGATGGTTTGGTGATTCGGTGCCGGGAAGCATTGCCGCTCCACGATGTTTCCTGGTTGCTCCGCGGCCGATAATGTTCAGCCTCTCGCCGGCGACGCGTATTTTCGTCGCATTAAGTCCGGTTGACATGCGCAAGTCCTTCAACGGGCTCTATGCCGATGTGCAGGTGGTACTGGAGCAAGATCCTCTCAGCGGCCACATTTTCCTGTTCACCAACAAACTGAGAAACCGGGTCAAGCTGGTCTTTTGGGATGGAAGCGGCCTGTGGGTTTGTGCCAAGCGTCTCGAAAAAAGCACATTCGGCTGGCCCTCGGGCGACGGCGCCAGCATCTGCCTGCGTCCCGAAGAACTTCAACTGCTGCTTCATGGAATAGAGGGCACACCCCGGCGCCACTGGTATCGGACATGAAAATATTTTCTCTCACCCGTCACTTTTTGCTGGACTCCACGAACCGTTTTTGTCACTATAAGCACCATGAGCGAAAGCATCATGGTGCAGGGACGGAAGCTGGACGCGGAGGACATTTTGCGGATCCGCCAGCTGATTGCCGACAACCCGGACTGGAGCCGGCGGCGGTTGTCCGAGGTTCTTTGCAGCGAATGGGACTGGCGCAACGGCAGCGGCCGGCTCAAGGACATGGCCACGCGCACACTGCTCGTAAAGCTCCATGCCCGTGGATTGATCCAGCTGCCCGCGCGGCGGCGCGTTCCATCAAACCGCATGGCTGCCCGACCTGCCCCGCGGCTGCGTTGGGACTCGACCCCAATAACGATAACGCTCCGGGACCTGGAACCGCTGACACTGCGAGAAATCAGCACAGACGGCGCCGCGAGAATCCGGTTTGCTGCGGCACTGGCCGAGTTCCATTATCTTGGGTATCGCGGCACGGTCGGCGAGAATCTTCAGTATGCAGTCACGGACAAAGACGGCCGGCTGCTGGCCTGCCTGCTGTTCGGTTCGGCAGCCTGGAAGTGCAAGCCGCGCGACGGTTTCATCGGCTGGAATCCGGAACAGAGGCAGCGGAACCTGCACCTGATCACAAACAACACCCGCTTCCTGATTCTGCCGTTCGTCCGGGTACCTCACCTGGCCAGCTGGATTTTGGGCCGGGTGCTGCGTCGTCTATCCGCCGACTGGCGGAATAAATATGGCCATCCGATCCTGCTGGTCGAAACCTTCGTCGAACGCGAGCGTTTTGCCGGCACATCGTACAAAGCGGCAAACTGGCTTCGGATTGGATCGACGACGGGGCGCAGCCGTCAGGACCGCCAGCACACACTCGATGTTCCGGTCAAAGATGTATACACCTATCCTCTCAATAGAAGATTCCGCTGGGAGCTTTCGGCATGAGCCACGACGAACTCCGGGTGGCGCACGAACGGCTGAAGGCCCAGGTAGCGGAACTCCTTGCAGCACACCCGGCCCAGGAGACCGGGAATCCGGACTTGCGTCTGTTGCTGGCAAAACTGCAGGCACTGACGGAGGAATACGACCACAAGCTTACCGAACTCGAAGCGGAGCTTGCGGAACTGAAGCGGGAGCTCTTCGGCCCGAAGTCGGACCGGCTGACGCCGGAACAACAGGAGCAACTCTCCGCGCTGAATCAGGATCTCGAAGCAGATGCCGAGCGTCCGGACGCGGCCAGTGACGGAGTCCTTGACGAAGACGAGGAAGACGACAAGCAAAGGAAGCGCACGCAGAGACGCCGTGGCGGGCGACATCCACTGCCGGCGCATATTGAAACTGAAACCATTACGATTGAACCGGATCTTGTTCCCTGCCTCTGCTGCGGAAAAATGCCGGAACGGATCGGCGAAGAAGTCACCGAAGAGATCGACTTCATCCCGGCGAAACTAATTCGGCGCAGGATCGTGCGTCCCAAGTATGCCCACCGCTGCGGCGAAGCCGGAGTAGCTATTGCGCCTCTTCCCCCGCGGCTGGTGCCGCAGAGCCGGCTCGGGTTGGGACTGGCCGTGCATATGGTCCTCGCTCGTTATGATGATCATCTTTCCTTCTACCGGCTGGAGCAGCAGTTCCGGGAGCGGCATGGGATCATCATTGCACGTCAACAGATGGTGCAGTGGGCCGAGCATATCGCAACCTGGCTCAGGCCGATCTACGACGCCATGTGGAAGGCAATGGTCGGAGGCGACTACCTTCAGGTCGACGAGACTCCGGTGAAAGTGCTGGACCCNGATGTGCAAGGCAAAGCGGCTCGCGGCTACTTATGGTTCTACGCGGTCCCGGGCGGGGACGTCATCCTGGAGTTCGATCCCAGCCGGGGTCTGGAGCCTGTGCGTAAACGGCTGGAGAGCTTCACCGGCACGATCCAGACAGATGCCTACGAAGTCTACCAGTCTCTGGAACGGAAGAATGCCCACATACAACGTATTGCCTGCCTGGCCCACGTTCGGCGTTACTTCCTTAAAGCCGTGAAGGAGAATCTGCCGGCTGCGGTCTGGTTCATCACACAAATACGTTTGCTATACCGCATCGAAAACGAAATCCGAAACCTTTCGCCGACGGAACGCTATGAGCATCGTCTGCAAAAAGCTCCTGCAATTTGGGAAGCGATGAAGGCGAAGGCCGACCAGCTGAAACCAGTGCTGCTGCCCAAGGGCACGCTCGGTAAGGCAGTGAATTACTTCATTAACGAGTATGAAGCGCTACTGGGCTATCTGCGCGATGGGCGGTTTGAGATCGATAATAATCTGATCGAAAATTCCATCCGGCCAACAGCAGTTGGTCGCCGTCGATGGCTCTTCATAGGGCACCCAGATGCGGGCTGGCGCAGCGCCGTTATCTACTCGATCCTTGTAAGCTGCCGCCGCCGCGACATCAATCCCCTGGAGTACTTGACGGATGTCCTCGGCCGGTTACCAGGAGCAAAGATTAGCGACATCCAGGGTCTGCTGCCAGCGAACTGGAAAACGCAACCTGCCAATACCGGCTGAGTCAAAATCCAACTATCCAGTTTCCTCCGTTGGTAATCCTGCTATCAAATCGGGGATGTATCTCGCTTACCGCTTACTAAAAGAAAAGGGCCACCCCGGAGAGTGGCCCCCTTTAAAAGCGAAATGAGCCGCTACTGCTTGTCATAGAAGCTCATCGATGCGACTTCCTTTCCACTGGAGTCTATTGTCTTATCATGACTTGTCTGCGTCTTGCCATCCTTGGAGACAACGGATCGTCCACTGTACCCGATCTTGCCGCCTTTCTTAACATCATACTCAACCGTATTTGCATTAATTTTTCGGAACGCGACCATGTCTGCAGTAGGGTCACCCTTTGTGGGATAATCCTTGCCATCATACCTATAGGTGACTTCGTACCGGAAAGCCTTTCCATCTGCCCCAACACCCTCCAAAACAAGCTTGAACATACCATTGGCTAGAGCTTCATTTGTGTTGGTCTGGCTTTTAGGTTCTTGACCCGGAGCGTACTTGGATTTTGCTAGGTTCAACTTCCAAGTCCCCAAAAACGGGTCATCAGCAGCAAAGGCTATTGCAGCTACTCCCAGCAACAAAGCTGCAATCGAAATCACAATAATCAGTGAGCGTGTTCGCATATCCCTGCCTCCCTTTTGTAGTTAGTGTCTGAAGCGAAGACCCTATTGCTTGTCGTAAAACCATAATCCTTCAATTAGCTTGTCTTTCTCATCTATTCCCGTAAACGTCTGACGCATTGTCTTGCCATCTCTACTGATAGCTTTGTGCCTTATCCCAACTTGCTTCCCGTTTTTCATTGCTACAACGTAAAATTCTCCATCGATTTTTGGTTCTATATAGGAAGGAGCATCCGGCCACGAAGGCTTGAGCGTTACAGCCCCTCCTTGTTGCGGCCAAATGAAAGTTTGAGAAAAACGGGAACCGTCTGCCTCAATACCCGAAAGTGTTAGCTCAATTTTATTTCCATCAACTATCCGATAAACCTCAGTCTGTTCCTTCGGTGCTTTATCCGTCGGCGGGAACTTGGATTTAGCAGCATTAAGTTTCCACGTTCCTATGATCGGGTCAGCCGCCCACAGCGAACCTGCCAATACGAGCACAGCCAGCAAAAGCACTGCTTTACGCATCGGTAGTTCCTCCAATCAGGATGTTAGTAGAATACTGGCCGTTGGCTGCCTGTGGCCTATGGTTGTACCGGAAGCGGTTCGGGCTTCTGTATCAGCACTATCCCAAGCCAAACTGCGCCGATAATATTGAGCGATAAACCAATTAGTAAACTGACTAATGCACCCATATTTTGCACTTGGGGCATGAAAACGAGGATAGCACCTAAAATGCCGCATATAAGGCAGAGATAGCCAAGAATGCGCGGCAATGCCCTTGTCTTAATAGCGGCACACCCGATGAGCAAAAGTGCCAAGCCCCAAGAGGCGACTACGGCCGCCAAAAGACCATTCTGGATTGAATTGACCGCCCGATAGGCAGAAACATCCTTGCTACTGGCGATTGACTGCATCCCAGCCACGCTGTTGAGCGTGTGTAGAAGAAATAGCGCAAATGCAACGGATGCCGCGATGACCGCCAATCGCATAATGTTGGGCGATTTAGCTTGCATCCGCTCTTGGAGAGACAGCGCGACAAGAACCAAAGCAATGGCCATCAAAGCGGGGAAGATCTGGAGAACATGAAAGGTGAATGGCGTAGATTCATACGCAGCCATTATTTTGAGTGGATCAACGGCAGTGTTGGAAAACATTGGCAGACCAAGGCGCGATGCGATGAGAGCCGCCAGTCCAATTTCAATCACAAGTAATACTACTGTCAAGATTGAGGCATACCCACCAAGCCTTTGCAGTTTCATACAATCCCCTCTCTGACTTTGGATGAAGTCCTTATTGATGAACACAAATAGCACAACGCCGAATGTGTCTGAACAAAGGAAGGTTTTCACTGGGCAACGTGAGCATTAGCCGCACTTGGTTTCCCTAAAGGCGCGGACAGCGGAACAGGAGCAGGAACTTGAGCAATATCGAGCTTGTACGTGTTTTCGCAAATGAGCGTCTGCTATATTCCTACCCTAAAATGTGGCGGTAAGCAATGGATCTATTCTGACCGCTATGAAAGTCTGTAATCTTTTAAAATTGCTTTCCTGTCCGTTCTGGAGCCTTGCATTGATTGAAGCAGGGGTGAGGGGGGATGCTCCACCGGGGGCTGGCAAAAGAATGCTTCCCAGGAAAAATAAAAGAAAACGCCAACCAGCACTAGCCCAGAAGCCTTGCAGGATGGCTCAGGAGGGACGATCTGTAGAGGCTTAGAGTGTAAGCCTAGCAGGGGAAGGAGTGTAAATCCCGTGGGGGCAGGGTGGGGGCAATTGGACAGAAGATAGCGGAATTTATGGAAAGCATGGAAAAGGTGGAAAGGGCAGGGAAGCCAGTAATAATGCGGGTTCCAAGCTAAGTAGCTGATCGGATAGAAAATAGCAGAATAGCCCAAGGAGGGACTACGAATCAAAAGGCCGCAAGTTCGAGTCTTGCCGGGCGCACTTAAAAACAAAAGACTTACGGTTTCCACGAAGATCCCCAAATCCCCAAAAGGTAACATAAAGGTAACAGCCGCGAAAAAATATTGGCTGCTTACACGCGCATGTTGTGCCTCGAGGTAAATGTCCCACGGTCGCCAAAGCCTGGCGGCGAATTTAGTTTTATTCCGGTGAGTAAGTCTTGAGAATCAGGCAAAGCTGACGTTCGTCCATGATTGGACTACAGTCTCCTGAAGCGTGATTCGATCCACAATCTCTCGTAATCAGTAGGTCCCCGCTTCAAGCTCGGACGCTGGCTCCAGTAAATAAAAGACTTATCAAATCATCAAAAATATGAAATTAGCGCAGGCGTTCCAGACAGCAGATCATTCAGACCGGAACAACTCCGCTTTTGATCTCAATCTAGAATTATGTTTCTTTCCGGAAAGGATAATGGATAATCCGCTGCCACGATAATACTGACTTAGAAGTCTCTATCCAATTTATACCTTTTTTGTTGAGCAGCTTAGCGCGTGTGCTTATGATGAATGCACACGTTGATAATCGACTGCGTTTATAAGGGGCAGATAAAAGGGGCCGACAGGGATTTCGGCCATATCTGTTAGCCCGGCAAGGCTAGGCACATGAGAAATGGATTATTCATTGACTGCTCAGTGTAAGCGAAGGCTCAAGTGGCTCAAGAAAAAGGCTGTGTGTCGCCAAAACTCTGTAAGGCAGCAAATACACGAATTAAACTTGGGCCTGGAACAGGCGTTTTTGTTTTAGAATGCGGCCTCATGATGAAATTGCTCCGCGGAATTTTGACCTGTCTTAGCACGTTTTTCCGTTCTCGGCACAATCTCTGTCTTGAGATTCTTGCCCTGCGCCAGCAACTTGGCGTATTGCACCGAAAACATCCCCGCCCTCATTTGTGTGCCTGGGATAGACTATTTTGGATATTGCTTCGCCGGCTATGGCTTGATTGGAGAAGTGTTCTGGTAATAGTCAAACCAGAAACCGTCGTCAGCTGGCATCGCGTTGGATTTCGTCTATTTTGGCGTATTCGTTCGCACGGAAGAAATCCCGGCAGACCAAAAGTCAATGCCGACATTCGGGCTGCCATCCGACAAATGGTGGAAGAGAATGGAACCTGGGGTGCTCCGAGAATCCATGGAGAACTTCTCAAACTCGGCTTCGATGTTTCGGAGCGTTCCGTGTCTCGCTATCTTTGCCGCCTATCGCCTTCAGACCAGGCCCGCAAGCTCTGGGCTACCTTCCTGCGTAATCACCGCGAGGTCATCGCGGCAATGGACTTCTTTACCGTGCCAACCGCCACATTTCGAGTGCTGTATTGTTTCTTTGTCATCGAGCACGGGCGCCGCAAAGTCCTCCATTTCAATGTCACGGAGCACCCGAGCAGTTCTTGGATAGTGCAACAACTGAGGGAGGCATTCCCGGAACCCTGTCGCTATCGCTACGCGGTGTTAGATCGTGACGCAAAATTCAGCAAAGATGTGGCGGATCTGCTGGTATCCAGTGAGATCAAACCCAAGCGGACCAGTTTCCGAAGCCCTTGGCA
>JGI11641J44799_10000440_pt1 | contig 12474 bp, 10 predicted proteins | sample WetSurSiteA1Bulk_FD_44799 | JGI IMG/M metagenome (IMG submission 44799) | reverse complement strand
TACTTCAGCAGCATAGTACCTTACGGAAGCTTCGGTATCAGCAGCAAGCCACTCCAGTCTTTCCATTTCAGCAGTAACATCAGTTTCATTAATTTCCGGTGCAACATATTTCAGTGATGCTTCGGTGACAGCGGCCAATGTTTCAAGCCTGTCCAGTTCAGCGGAAACCACTTCGGTTTCACTCAAAGCGGGTGCCACATATTTCAGGGATACCTCGGTAGTGTAAGCCAGCATTTCGAGTCGCTCCATTTCGGGGCTGTTCATGGCCGACTGGGTATAGCATCCGGTGGAAATTAACAAAGCAGTAATGACAGTTGCTGCAAGTTTCTTTAGGTTATTCATCTGTGTTTTCATTTTGTTGTGTTTTTTAGGTTGTTGTAATAGGTTAAACATGAACCGTGCCAAAGTCCATAATATGCAGATAAACAGAATAATACAAGAATGCGTATAAGATTTTGCAATGCCGGAAAGTGTTTCAATTCAGACCGGTGATGTACGATTCCGGACAGACTTTACAGGCTATTTAGTGGCTTTTATAAACAGAGAACCTGCAATTTCCTTAAACAAAGGTGCACTTTCGGCAAGTTTTCCCAAATAGGTTATGGTTTTAATAAGCTTTTGGGGTATTGCGGGATGCAGGAAGTCGAAAGGTATAACCACAACTTCCTTGAATCCTTGATTCTGAAGAAGAAGTTTTATTTTCCACCTGAAAAAGGCAGTTTCATCAGGTGAGTCACCTTGTTTCTTTTTCAGCCAGGTGATGTTCTTCTGGAGTGCTATCTGAGGATTCATCATATTTGGCTCGGTAAAAACGACAATGCCGCCGGGCTTCAGAACGCGGAACATTTCGGAAACTGCTCTTCTGATATCCAGGTGATGCAGAACTGAGCTTCCAATGATGGCATCAAAAACCTGGTTACCAAAATCCATTTCATAAGCATTCTGGATTTGAAAGGTCACGTTTGTTGAAGGAACCTGTTTCCTGGCCTCTTCAAGAAGTTCCGGCGATATATCAATAGCGGTAATGCGAATGTTCATTTTAATCAGTTCCTTTGTGAAGTAGCCTGTGCCGCATCCAAGCTCAAGAACTTCGTTCCCTTCCTTTAGGACTGCCGACAACATTTCAACCCTTCTTTTCCACCTGACTTTACCGGCAGGTGATTCCCAGTTCCATACCTTTCCTGCACCGGTCGAAGCGAGGAATTTGCCATGTTCGCGCTCGTGGATTAAGCGATCATCAAAATGCATGAACTACAAAAATTAAATAAACTTGATTTTTCCTGCCGCAAACAGACTCATTTTTAAAAGCAGCCAGCCATGTTTAAATCGACTGATCTGGGTTGATCCATAAGTTCGTTCTTTATACCTGACAATGATTTCTGTTATTTTGAGGTTGAGTTTTGAGGCTCCAAACAGCAGATCGAAATCACCGAACGGATCAAAATCTCCAAAATAGCACCGGTTTGCCTTGATCTTTTCATAATCACTCTTTAGCAAAACTTTGGTCCCGCACAAGGTGTCCTTCAGTCGCTGCCCCAGCAAATATGAAAAAAACCAACCAAAGAACTTGTTCGCCATGAGATTTAAAAATCGCATAGCCTCCTTTTCCATCGGGTAAACCAGTCGACAGCCATTGATGAATTCACCTCTGCCCTGGACCAGGGCATTGTAAAACTTAGGCAGTTCCTCGGGAGGGGTCGTGAGATCGGCATCCAAAATCATCAGCATATCACCCGAAGATGCCTCGAATCCTTCCCTTACTGCGTTTCCCTTTCCTTTGCCGGTCTGTACCAGCACCTTCATACTTTTCCCGGGATACTTCTTCTGAACCCGTAACATCTCTTCCCAGGTACCGTCGGTGGAATGGCCTTCGACAAAGACAAATTCCTGGGTTTTGCCAAAAGCCGGAGTACGCATTATGGCTGATTCAATGTTGCCTTTTTCATTCCTTGCAGGGATGATTATGGAAACTGAGCAATCACCCATGTTTTGAACAAACGGTCTGGCCACCACAAAATTGACCAGTCCCAAACCATTGATCAACGGGAGGTTAACAAGGAAATTGTTGAAGACAGCGTTAAGAAAAGGTACATACTTGGGAAGTAGGATTTTGCGGTAATTCGTAACAAGAGAAAAACCCTCAATCTCAAGCAGGTTGATAATATCATAATGAGATAGCCAATTCGAATTTGGATTGGGTTGTTTAAGCCGCAATCGCTCACCCAATTTCATGAAAGGTTCCCATAAAAAATTGTAGTTTGAAATAACAATCCTGGTGGAGGAATGACAGAACCTTTTCAGGTTATGCAGTGTATTCTGCACATCCCAAAGGATATGCAGCAGGTCGGAGAGTATAATATAGTCAAATTTCTCTTCCCCTGAGCCTGGATGGGGAGTAGCGCCATTCTCGATATCATAATGAAAGAAATGAAGATCAGGGTACCTTGAAGATGCGATTTCAACCATATTCACTGAAACATCAAAGCCAACCCCATAACCTGGTTTCACAGCGGCAAGCAGGTCACCTGTACCGCTTCCGACTTCAAGTACCCGTGTGCCCGGGGGTATAATGAAAGAATAATACCTTTCCAAAGACTGGTGGTAAAACCGATTACGGTTCTTCCGGGTGGACCACCCGGAAGCAATATGGTTAAAATGCTCTGCTATTGTATCTTTGTTGTTCAACTTATCCTGATCCTGCAAATATTCTCAACAAACTTCAAACTTAAAATTTCTGACTGTACTTTCAATTATTCTATATTTGTGATCTTTACATCGTGGCAACAAACATACTAACTTTTATTTTACTGTCTGCAATTAAACTTTCATAATATGACATCCCCGCGCAAGACCAAGATTGACAAAACAGGCAAAGCAATCGAAACCAAGTTCAAGGATGACCGGAAGTCCCGGAAAAGGCTGACACCTGAGCCAACAAGCCATGAGAAATCATTCATCAGGCAACTTGATGAATTCATAGAACCAAGATTGAACCTGGTTTTTTACAGTTCTTTGATACTTACCTTACTTTTTGGTATTTTTCTGTTCGATGTAAAGATCAGTACAGGAGGTGATGACTCGAGTTACATTGAAATGGCAAATGATTTCATGAAAGGGCGTTCTTTTCCCACCTGGCACGGACCCTTGTATCCGATCTTCCTGAGCCTTCCAATGCTGTTATTGGGTGTTAAAGTGGTGTGGCTGAAACTGTTTTCATTTCTATTTGTTATAGGGCACCTGGTTATCTTTTACTTTACGTTCAGAAAGCATGTCTCGGCTACATTGTTAGGTCTGGTAATGCTGATCATATCCGTTAGCTCTTCAATTCTTTATTTTGCCAGTCAGACATATAGTGAAGCAATGTTCATGTTCCTGCAATCGTTGGTTGTATTCCTGTTCATCAATACCTACCGCTTTGTGACCTCAGCCAATGCTTTGTCAATGAAGGAGGAAGCGCTGCAGTGGTTTATACTTGGTTTTTTCGTTCTCCTGGCCAGTTTAACGCGCAACATTGGCATCGTAGCCCTTCTGGCGATGGTATTCTTTTTATTGATCGAGAAGAAATTCAGGGCAGCACTTATGCTTTCAGTTTCCTTCCTGATATTTCTGATCCCGTTCAGAATATACAAGACAATTGTTTGGGATGCAGGCAGGGTGAGGACAGAAGGTCAGCTGTCTGAGATTTTACTTAAGAATCCTTATAACAAGGCACTTGGTACAGAGGATATTCAAGGTATGATAACCCGCTTTTTTGAAAATGCCCGTTTATACCTCTCCAAGCACTTTATGATCGGAATTGGTCTGCATGATCCTTCTTCCACAGACAAAAGCTGGTTCGTGACAATGCTTGTTGCCTTACTTTTCCTGCTTGCGCTGTATTACGCCTTCAGGCGGAGTAAAATAATGCTCTTTGTCGCCATTTATCTTGGTGCTTCCATATCGGCCACATTCATAGCTTTGCAGCAGACATGGGATCAGATGCGTATGGTGGTTATCTATTTCCCGATGCTTTTATTGGTTTTGTCGTGGGGGATCCAACAACTTGCTGCCAGGAAAGGATACAGATTCCTGTTTGTCGTGTTGCCTTTGATCCTGGTGTTTATTTTCTTCAAAACCCTGGGTCAGTCAACTGACAAAATGAAGGTCAACCGAAAGGTCCTGGCCAAAAACATCGCCGGGAACCAGTATTACGGGTTTACACCCGACTGGCAGAATTTTCTTCGCATGAGCGAATGGGTGGGCAAGAATATATCCGATACATCAATGGTGGCCTCCCGGAAACCGTCGATGTCTTTCATCTACAGCAAGGGCCGGGATTTTTACGGAATGTACCGTTTCCCGACCGAAGCTCCGGATAAGCTTTTGGGTAACCTGATTCCAAGGACCGGCGAACTCAAGGTAATTCCCAATACCAGCATTGCCCGTAACTGGCCGGTCGATCTGCAACTGGCGATTAAGAAACTAAATGTTGCCTTTGTAGCAGAAGGTAACGACCTGTATGGGGTATACAATCTCAAAGGAGAGGAAGGCATAAAAGTCATGCAGGCACTTGAACAATACAAAGTAATCCCTGTCTCCACGGATTCCATATTAAACCGCGTAAGATTGTCCTCCAAATCATGCTTTGCAGTTTCTCCCGATACCCTGATCCAGGGTTTACGGAAAAACAATGTGGAGTATGTTATTGTCGCCAGTCTGCGGGCAAACCCTAACCTCAATACCGGTAATATTATCAACAATATCCAGCGCTACCTTTATTTTGTAGAACAGAAGTACCCCGGTATTCTGACCCTTGTGCATCAAATAGGTGTTAATGAGCAGGATGAACCGGCCTGGTTGTACAGAATAAATTACCAGTATTTCGGATTGTGAAATTTAAAAAGGTATGCACCAAAATGATGTTAGCACAGTAGTTATTCTGGGAGCCGGTAATGTTGCCTGGCACATGGGACAAAGCCTGTCCGGTGCAGGAATTCAGGTTAAGCAGATCTTCAGCCGCAATCCGAAACACGGTGAGTATCTTGCCAGGGAACTTAAGACCGCCTATACAAACCGTCTGGATCAACTTGACAAAGATGCTGATCTCTTCTTGCTTGCAGTGTCGGACGAAGTCATCCCGGCAATGATACAGCAGGCACAATTTGGAAAGCAACTGGTAGTTCATCTGGCGGGCAGTGTGCCTATGAACGTATTTGGCAGCAAGGTTAGGAATCATGGTGTTTTTTATCCCTTATCGACCTTTACGAAGGGGAAACCTGTTGATTTCAGCGATATCCCGTTTTTCATCGAGGCCAGTAATGAAGCCAGTCTGGAGAAACTAAGGGTCCTTGCAGGCCGACTGACAAGGAAGGTAATTGTCATGGATTCGGAGAAACGTTTATACCTGCATCTTGCGGCTGTAATTGCCTCCAACTTTACCAACCACATGCTTGCTCTTGCTGAGAAGCTTGTCATTGAAAAGAACATTTCGTTTGACCTGTTAAAACCCCTGATACAGGAAACAGTGGCCAAGGGCCTCATCATGTCTCCCCTTCAGGCACAGACAGGACCTGCAGTACGAGGCAATATTAAGACCATGGCTAAACACCTTTCAATTTTGGAAGGCCATCCGGAGATACAGGAGCTGTACAGGCTGATATCGGAGAGCATCGCGTCAATGAAAAGTGAAAAGTGAAAAGTGAAAAACTAAAAGTCCAATACTTTAATTCCACCCCCTACCCCCGCAACAATTCCCACACCTTTGTAAACCTCCATATAATCATTATTTTTGTTAACCAATTGACTGAATAATGCCCGAAATCAAAAAACGCTTACACAAGGTCAAAGCATTTGCATTCGACGTAGATGGGGTATTTACCAATGGATCTGTCATGCTTCATCCGGGTGGTGAGTTCATCCGGATGATGAATATTAAGGATGGGTTTGCCGTGCAGCATGCAGTAAAAATGGGGTATCCCCTTGCCATTATTACGGGCGGATATTCCAAAATGGTACGAAAACGGTTTACGGTTCTTGGTGTCAGGGATATCTATATGAAAAGTGCCAATAAGATAGCTGCTTTCGACGATTTTTTGGTAAAGCACCGGCTTGATCCCACTGATGTGCTTTATATGGGTGATGACCTGCCCGACTATGAGGTGATGAGGAAATCGGGATTTCCTGCCTGTCCCGCTGATGCGGCTGAGGAGATCAAACAATTGTCACTGTACACATCCCACAGGAATGGAGGAGAAGGTTGTGTACGCGATGTCATTGAACAGGTTTTGCGGTTGCAGGGGAAATGGATGAATGATTTCACTTTTATATGGTAAGAGTCTATAATCATATCCTGGCCTTACTAAGGCTTATACGCTGGCCTAACCTGCTTATTGTAGCCGCCAGTCAGGTGCTGATCAGGCAGTGTATCCTGGTACCCCTATTAAAACAGGTGCACATGGAACCACAACTTCCTGCAGGTCTTTTTGCATTGCTGGTAACTGCCACGGTGCTGATAACTGCCGGAGGTTATGCGATCAATGATTATTTTGATCGCAAAATGGACAGGGTGAATAAGCCGCAATCGCTGATTGTGGGCAGGCTGATATATCCCCGGCATGCCATGGCATATCACCTGATCTTCAGCATTGCAGGCGTCATCACCGGCACCTGGGTAGCGCTCCGGTCGGATCAGCTTTTTCTGAGCCTTGTATTCTTCATTGTAAGCGGCTTGTTGTGGTTCTATTCCACCACCTATAAACGTGAGCTCTTACTCGGCAACATCATCGTGGCTTTGATGACGGCAATGGTACCTTTTCTGGTGCTTCTTTTTGAACTGCCCTTGCTTGCACACGCATACGGATCGGACGTTACATACATTACCCGACCCATGATGATTTGGACACTTGGCTTTTCCTTATTTGCCTTCCTGCTGAATCTTACCAGGGAAATTGTAAAGGACGCAGAAGACTTCGAAGGTGACCAGGCATACGGCAAAAGAACGGTACCGGTAGTCTGGGGAATGACTGCGGCCCGCTGGATGACGACTTTTCTTGTACTGGCTGTGATCGCGCTTCTAATATTATCCTGGATGCTTTATGTGCCTGACAAGATTTCCCTGGCCTATTTTCTCCTGATGCTGATCATCCCCCTTGTTCTGGTTGTCATAATCCTATTTTTCCGGAAGGACAGGAGATCTTGGCATTTGGCAAGCTTACTGCTTAAAGTAATCATGCTCTCCGGAATAGGTTATATGGTAGTCGTGAATCTTATCATAAATCACCTGCAATGACAACCCTGGAGGCGCTTGTCAAACTGAATGCCTATGATATCATCCTGGCATCCAAATCACCCAGGAGACAGCACTTGCTAAAGGAGATCGGGTTGAAATTCCGGGTTGTGAATCATCTGGAAATGGATGAAGTTTATCCGGCCATATTAAAGGGCGAAGAGATCCCTGTTTATCTGGCCCGTGCCAAAGCAGCATTTTACAGTTCCCTGATTGGCGCCGATACACTGCTGATCACTGCAGATACCATCGTATGGCTTGAAAATGAGGTTATCGGAAAGCCGGAGGATGCCGAAGACGCAGTGAAAATGTTACTTAGGCTGTCAGGAAGGATGCATGAGGTTTTTACAGGGGTCTGCATTAAAACATATGAAAAAGAATCGGTGTTCCATGTCAGTTCGAAGGTGTATTTCAGGAAACTCCATGAAGAAGAAATACGGTATTACGTGAATCATTTTAATCCGCTGGACAAAGCGGGAGCCTATGGCGTGCAGGAATGGATTGGCTATGTTGGTGTTGAAAGGATCGAAGGTTCCTATTTCAATGTAATGGGACTTCCTGTTCAGCGGCTTTATTGCGAATTACTGAAAATGATTGAAGAATAAAGAATCAAAATATACATGTCACCAGTCATCATTAATCAATCACCAGTTACGATGAAACGATTGTCACTATTGCTGGTATCCGCTGTACTCATCACTGCTGCTTACGCAGGTGAGGGGATGTGGAATTTGTTGCTGTTGGACAGCTTGAATTATAAAGACATGCAGGAAAAAGGACTGCGCCTTGCCCCTGAGGATATATACAGCATCAACCAGGCGAGTATCAAAGATGCCGTTGTGATTTTTGGCGGTGGTTGTACCGGTGAGCTGATCTCCCCCGATGGTTTGTTAATTACCAATCACCACTGTGGATACAGCAGGATACAGGCACACAGCACCGTGGAAAATGACTATCTGACAAATGGGTTCTGGGCAGGATCCAGGGAGGAAGAACTGGCTAATCCCGGTCTGTCAGTCTCCTTTCTGGTTCGAATAGAGGACGTGACCGGTAAGGTATTGGCAGGAATTCCTGATTCACTGCCTGAGACGGAAAGAAACCGTCGTGCAGGTGCCATGATGGAGGAGCTGAAATCCAGAGCTGTTGAAGGTACGCACTATGAGGCCGAAATCAAATCGTTTTACTTCGGCAGGGAATATTATATGTTCGTTTACGAGGTCTTCAGGGATGTGAGGCTGGTGGGTGCACCGCCTGAAGCCATCGGCAGGTTTGGGGGCGATACTGACAACTGGATCTGGCCGAGGCATACCGGCGATTTTTCACTTTTCAGGATATACGCAGATAAAGAAAATAAGCCGGCCGACTATTCACCTGAAAACGTGCCTTATAGACCAAAGAAACATTTGACCATATCAACTGATGGTGTGAAGGAAGGCGATTTTACTATGGTGATCGGTTATCCCGGTCGTACGGATGAATACCTTACGTCTGATGCTTTGCGCATGATCGGTCAAAAATCATTACCGGCGAAGATCGAAATGAGAACTTTGCGTTTGCAGGCTCTGGAAAAAGAAATGGCCCGTGGACCGGAAGCGCGGTTAAAATATGCGGGCCGTTATGTTGGCATCAGTAATTCCTGGAAGAAATGGATTGGCGTTACCAGGGGAATTGAAAGCTCAGATGCCATCCGGAGAAAGAAACTCCTTGAATCCTCCTTTGATCAATGGGCACATGGAAATGTTGCTGATACGGCCGGCTATTCTTCCCTGATGGAACAATTTAGTGTGTCGTATACCCAGTTTGAACCTCTTTACATAGCCAACGACCTTGGATACGAGTTGTTGAATTCTCCGGAAGTTTTTGACTTGTTGAATAAAACCCAGATAGATTTTTATGCCATGCTTGATTCCTCCGATACTTTCCAAAAGGTTGCACGCAATCAGTTGAAGCAATCAGGAGTGAAATTTTTCAGAACGGAGTCCATGGTAATCGATCAGCAGATCTTACCTTCCATGTTGAGGATCTATGCTGAAAACACTGATCCCAGGTATCATCCTGGCTTTTTCAGTACAATCAGCAACGAATACAAGGGCAGTTATGAGGATTATATCAATTCTGCTTTCAGCCGGAGTGTTTTCACCGACAGTACCAGATACGTAAAAATGCTCAGGAAACCTGTTGAAGTCATGAGAAAGTTAATATCCACGGATCCTTTGGTTGTTATCTACCGTGATTTCTCAAGAACGCTTATGTTTGATGTATACGTGAAAGCCGACAGCCTGAGCCGTCAGATAAACAGGTTATACCGGAAGTATATCACCGGTATGATGGCCATGGATAAAACGCGTGTATTATATCCGGATGCCAATTTTACCATGCGGCTGGCTTATGGCAAGGTCGAAGGGTACGAACCTTCAGATGCAGTGAATTACGGTTTCTACACAACCCTCAAAGGGATCATGGAAAAAGAAAATCCTGAAATTGCCGATTATCAGGTGCCTCTCAAATTGAAAGAGTTATTTGTTCAACGCGATTTCGGGTCTTACACGGTGAATAACAATGTCCCGGTTTGTTTTATTGCATCCAACCACACGTCGGGTGGAAATTCAGGAAGCCCAGTGCTGAATGCCGAAGGTAACCTCATCGGAATTAATTTCGACCGTAACTGGGAGGGTACGATAAGTGATTACGCTTATGATCCCGGTATTTGCCGTAATATTTCACTGGATATCCGTTATGTTCTTTTCATAATTGATAAATTTGCTGATGCGGACTGGCTGCTGGATGAATTGACTATTTTAAAGAAAAACCTATGATCGTCACGCTTGTTCACGTATGGGTCAAAGAACCTTTTGTTGAGAATTTCATTTCTGCGACTGTCGAAAACCATGAGCACTCGGTAAAGGAGCCGGGCAACCTCAGGTTTGATATTTTAAGGGATGCTGATAACCCGGTAAAATTTACTCTTTATGAAGCCTATGAATCCGAAGAGGCTGCCGGTGCGCACAAGAATACGGCGCACTATCTCAAGTGGCGTGATACCGTAGCTGACTGGATGGCACAGCCACGGCAGGGAATAAGGCATACCATCATCTGTCCGGTTGATAAGGCGCAATGGTGAACCAGTTTGGTCTTATCCGCACTCCCAGAATCCTATTCGGTGCGGGACAGCTAGCGGAACTCCCGGGTTTATTAAGGAACAGGGGACGCAGGATCCTGGTAATCACGGGTTCCAGGTCGTATATGCTTTACCCGGGCATTGGGAAAATTATGTTAAGACTGCAAAAGGAGGGATTTACCCTCCACTTCGACAGGGTTGATAGGGAACCATCGCCTGCTGAAATCGACAGGATTGCGGATCGTTACCGTCGTTTGGAATTGGGGCTGCTCATTGCAATAGGCGGAGGTAGTGTGGTTGACACCGGCAAAGCAGTATCTTCCATGCTGCCTCTTGAAGGTTCCGTCAGGGATTACCTTGAGGGCGTGGGAACAAAGACCCATCCCGGAATCAAAACGACATTCATTGCCATACCTACAACATCAGGTACCGGAAGTGAAGCGACTTCCAACGCTGTACTTGCCGAAACTGGCATCAACGGATATAAACGCTCCCTGCGCCATGAAAACCTGGTGCCTGACATGGCCATTGTTGATCCGGAACTGACGCGCAGTTGTCCCCCAAACCTTACCGCCTCCAGTGGAATGGATGCCTTCACCCAACTGGTTGAATCATACCTCTCCGTAAAAGCAAATCCCATTACAGACACCCTGGCGCTGGAAGGTATCAGTAAGATCCATTCCTGTCTGGAAAAGGCAGTAAAGCATGGCGAGGATATGGAAGCCCGCACCGGTTTAGCCTATGCAGCTCTTTTATCGGGCATAACGCTTGCTAATGCCGGATTGGGACTAATTCACGGGTTTGCTTCATCAGTTGGAGGTTTGTTCAACGTTCCCCACGGTGTGATCTGCGGAACCATGATGGGTGTGGTGAACCGGTATAACATTAAAGCGCTGTTAAAGCAGGATGGCACTTCACGTGCACACCACAAATATGAATCACTGGGCAAGTTATTATCCGGGACCACAGGTAAGAACCGGCAATGGTATTTGGAGTTTGTGGCAGATTATCTTGATAGTCTGATTGAAAAACTGCAGATCAGTCGTTTAGGCGGATTTGGAATTTCAGCATCCGATCTTGACCGGATTGCGGAGATCACGGACAACAAAGCCAACCCGGTTAAATTTGAAAAGGGTGAATTGGTAGGTATGTTGAAGGAAAGGTTGTAGAATGAAACAAGTCATGCCCTTCGACTCCGTTCAGGGTGACTTGCATATCGGGCTGAGCGAAGTCGAAGCTCATTTTTGAGACCAATCATATATTCCTTTCAAATCCTTCTCGAAAATGGTAAATGTATCCTGCTCAAAAGCTATAAAATCCATTGCACTTTTTTGTTCAGGAAACGGGGTATAATAATGTTTCCTGTTTGTGTTGCGCCACACCATGAGGTATGAAATATTCCTTGCCATTGAATCCTTCCTGATGGGTGTCAAAAGAAATTGTGTCCACCAGTTTCTAACCGGTACACCTTCAAATCCGCATTCTGTCAGTGCAGCCAGTTTCTTCCTTTGCATTGCCATTTCAACCAGCATTCTCAGTTGGGCTATACCATTTGAAACTGAGGCACCGGCCTGAAAGTCCCAGTAATTCTCGCATCCCAGAATATCCACCCACGCATCTCCGGGGTACCTTTCGAGGTATTGCTGCTGGTTTTCAAACATATCGGTTGAATAAGTGAACAACAGGTTATGAACCTGGAGGGAATCCCTCAGATAAGTCACGGTGAAGCGCCACAACCGGATGTATTCCTCCGGCGTGCAACGGCCTTTTCCCCACCAGAACCAGTTCCCGTTGTTTTCCGGAAAAGGTCTGAATATAACCGGGACCAGGATGCCTCCGGTAGTCCTTATCTTAAGAAAAAAGGCTGCAACCTGTTTTAATTCCGATTTGTAAGAATCATGCCGGCTGCTGTCGGGCAGGATCTGCTGCAGGGCAGGAAAGACATCCAGGGCACTGCCTCCTGTAACCGGATTGCCCATGTGCCAGGTAACGGTATTGATCCCGCCGCGTTCATACGCCTCAATCATGCATTGCCGGACGGTCTCAAGAGGAATGCTGTCGATATTGGCTTCATGGCCGGCTCCGGCAATCT
>JGI11641J44799_10000435_pt1 | contig 12568 bp, 11 predicted proteins | sample WetSurSiteA1Bulk_FD_44799 | JGI IMG/M metagenome (IMG submission 44799) | reverse complement strand
CCCGCCGCAGTAGGCTTCACAAATCTGTTCGAACAAGCCCGCCGGCGTTCCGCAGACCTGCTGCACCATCTGTGGCGTATACACTGAATAGTGCTCCCGCATCCGGTAAAATACAGAATTTGGATCACTCAAAGCAACGGTCAAATCTGCTGCCTTGAGCGGTGTTCTGATCTTTGCCGTCACACCAGGGGATGGATCATAATCTGCACCATACTGGTAGTCCCAGGTACCCGCTGTAAAAGTACCTGTGGGTGCAGTACGAGCGCTCTTGCAATCAGCCCTGACGAGGAACAGTGCGTTGGTGCAATCTTCAACATACTTCCTGTTGATGTATTTTGTATATCCCGATTCGATCCATTTCTCGATCATCCACCTGACCATACCGCCAAGGAATACGATATCCGTCCCCGAACGAATAGGCGCATAGATATCCGCCTTAGCAGATGTCCGCGTATAACGCGGATCAACGTGAATGATTGTTGCCTTGTTTTCCTCCTTCGCCTTCCATATCCAGTATGAGGCGATGGGATGGTTCTCGACCGCGTTACTACCCATGATTAGATGGACATTCGCGTTCTTCAGATCGATCCAGTGGTTCGTCATTGCTCCTCTTCCATACGACTCTCCCAGAGCCGCCACAGTTGAGGAGTGTCAATTACGGGCCTGTGTTTCGACGTAGACGAGACCAAGAGCCCGATAGAGTTTGGACATCATATATGCAGCTTCGTTGTTGAGTGAAGAACCTCCAAGCGCGGCAATCCCCTTGGTACGGTTGCAGGTGACACCACCAACACTAGCCTCCCATCCCGCCGTTCTCGACGCCAGAGTCTTTGTTGCGATCTGGCTAATGGCATCTGTCCAACTGATCACTGTCCAGTCTGTGTCACCCGGCCCACGATACATAGGCTGTGTGATACGGTTTGGGTTCGGGATCCTTGCTTTTGTAGCAGGATCAATTATTGTGCTGATCTGTGCCGAAGAGGCGCACTTGCTGCAGATACGTCCGCCGTTGATGATCGCGTCCGGGTTTCCCTGCACATAGGTGATATACTCACCAGGGTAGCCCGTCAGTGTTCCCTTCCCGACGATCATGCCGCATCCGCCCGAACAGTAGACGCCGACACTGAGGGCTTCAGCAGACCATACCGGCGGGTTGGCAGCAGCATACGCCTTTACGGGATTCAGGTCGAAGATGCCCATATAGAGCGCAGCGCCGGCCACAGCAGTATATTTCAGAAATTCTCTTCGTGTTATAGCCATTAATTCCCTCCTTTCTCGTTAGAACTTTTCAAAAGTCTCTTGCGAAAAGTCATTTTGTTCATATCGCCTTTTAAAGAAAATTGACTGTCCATTTGTATGTTTCTCATGGCACTAATTCTACTAATCCATAGTTGCCCAGCTTGTAATTATCGGCGTTTGCCTTAACCTCATATTTAGCGGGGTTTTCAGTAAGGAGATATATTACACGTCCCCTGCCGCCCCAGAGAGTTGCTTTGCTAAACTGTTTCTTTACGGCAGTGAGTCTCGCTTTTGCAGTTGCCATAATAGTTGCCTTAGGCCCTGTAACGATAGCCCCTGGCGGACACGTGAGTTCACAGGCGGTCGTAGGGTTGCCATTCCTGTAAGTGGTATAGTTACCGCCAAATCTGTTAAAACAATGGTCACATTTTACAAACTTGACTCCGTCAAACCGAGGGATACGATACGGACAGGCGTTTAAAAAATAATCTCTCAGCTCATCCAGTGTTGGTTCGTGACCTAATGCTTTTTTCTCTTTAGGTGTCATTTTAACATTGGCGGGTATGCAATCATCGTTATAAACAACAAAACCCTCGCTTGTTTTTTCTATCCCCTTGGGACACTTGGTCTGGCATACAGCCCGGTTGCAGTGCATGCACTGTCTTCTCAGAAAGGCATACATCAGTTTTCCCCCGGACAGCATCTCCTGAAAGTTGACGAATGTCAATGAGCTGCCTGATAAATCAGGGGGATTTGTGTATGACCCGGTAAACGTAGTTGGCTCGGCCGGCAGCGAATGCCATTGCTTGCATGCCACCTGGCAGGCCTTGCAGCCTATGCACTTTGATGTATCCATGAACATCATTATTGCTGCCATAGATTACCTCCTTTCATAGATTGCCTCCTTTGCGTGATGTCTTTTTGTGTAGATTTCATTTTTATCCAGTACCTTACCTTGCTGTATGGCAATCAAGGCACATAGTTGACCCGGTATTGTCGTTTCTCAGGAAATATACCTGGTAGTCGCCTTGTCCCGGATAAACTGCAGTGTTGTGAACAGAATGGCATGTGGTGCATTCAAACCAGTCGTTTGAACCACCTTCGCCATAAAGATAATAATTCGTGGCACTGATTCCACCTATTATCGCCTGTCTACCTCTTGTCCCTACACCCGTTGCTGGGGGGAACACGTTGCCGTCATCATCAAGTGTGTTATCGTAGTCAAAACTTATGGGATGGTCATTCATAAGATCCATCCCGATTTCAGCACATCCGGAAATTTCAAGGTCATATGCCGAATCAGTAACAGAGCAGGGTCCAGGGTAGTTGACCAGTTCGCTCAAAACCCCATTATGACAGACCAGGCAGAGACTTGAAGGAACACGGGGTTGGTTCGCCGGTCCCATATCAAATGAAAGGGAATCATATAAGGTATAAGCACCCACATCCTCCTGGGTTCTGTTCCATAACGGGTAAGCACCTGATGCGTGATGAGGGGTATGGCACATGGCACATGGTTCGGGCGCGAGATCGTGAGGCGTTCCAATGACCGAGGCCCAGACAATGGTTGCCATGCCTGTTACAAGCACCATACAAAGAATAGGTAATAAAAACTTCTTCATACTTTCACCTCCATTTCTTTATTCATTCCTCCATTTCTTGATTCTGTTACCCCCTAAATAATTCTGCACTCCTTTTTCGGAGCACTCAGCATTCAAATTACCTCACCCCCTTCATTGCTAATAAAGATTTTCGGAAACAAATAAACTTCATGAAGCATGAAGTCAAATACTATGGGTTTTTCAATAGTATAAGGATAGAGAAAATGCATTTTTTTAGATAGGAAATATGAAACTCTTCTTTTAATCATTCCCCCCCTAGGAGTCTGATTGTTTCAGTATTACTTAATTATATTTTTATGAGTTATATTTCTTCAATATATGAATTTATTTCATAGTAAGATAATTAACACACTCAACAAATATTTGCAACTAAAATAATGGTTTTAAATATATTACAACTATAGTATTAATATAAATTAAAACAAATAGGTTAAAAATCATTAAAACTTCACCCCAGCTTTGATTGCATCGCTGATGAGAGCGACCAAAATTTCAAAAAATGAGTCTTTCAGGATACACAGGGGTCCTTCTTAATCTTACAATGGAACTGAAGGTTTGCTCACTTATTTATATTGAATTCATAGGCGTTCTCCTTACCTAAGGAGATTGTGAGGACTTCGGCAGAGAGGGCAGCAGAAGATCATTCAGCAAGCATGACAGCCATTTCCCTAATCTCATATGAACGATCCGGAAGTGTTGACAAGTTGCATTAATCAATCTAAACTAAATTGTAATTCAAAAGGAGACAATAAAATGCATCTCATAAAAGTCTTGATTTTTATGACTTTTATTATTTTTACTTTAGGGCTGTTAACTTTTCCGTCTTATGCTACCGAAGAAAATGCCTGTATAGAATGTCACGAAGACCTAAAAAAACCTTCCAAAAGCGTCCATGCAGTTATGAAAATGGGCTGTTCAGCATGTCATAAATCCGTTGAAGGCAAAAGTCATCCCGACCAGAAAGGCAGTATTGTCCTTACTCAAAATATGCCAGGACTCTGTTACGGTTGTCATAAAGAATCTAAATTCAAGGGCAAATCGGGTCACACTTTGTTAGGCATGTGTACAGGCTGCCACAATCCCCACAGTTCGAATTCAAATAAACTCCTGCTGAGCGACCAGCCGGATCTTTGCTATGCCTGCCATGACAAAGCAAAATTCACAAAGAAATATGTGCACAAGATAATCAATGTGGGTGGATGCACTTCATGCCACGAGCCTCATATTTCAGATCATCCGTCTCTTCTCTCAAGTCCTGAATATGAATTGTGTGTAAGCTGCCATGCAGCAAAGGTAAAGGGGTCACATGTTGTAGCACTTCCGGGACGCAAGCGCCATCCAATTATAGGAGTAAAAGATCCAAGCACACTAAAGATGATAGAAGTGCCTGACCCAAAAAACCCTAAAAGACAGATAGAAGTGCCTGACCCCAATGTTCCAGGGAAAAATATGAATTGTTCAAGTTGTCATGAACCGCACAGTTCTGATTTTAAAGGTCTTCTCACTCAAGCAAGGATATGTACGAAATGCCATAAAGTTTAGCAAACAAGAAGCTCTCAGGTAAGGTTTCATTATCGTCATTCCCGTGAAAACGGGAATCCAGTGATTACAAGACACTCTGTATTCCGGGTCAAGCCCGGAATACAGACACTATGAGTTTATTGAAAGTCTCTATTTCAAGGGATAAACGACAATGAGCACAAAAAATATTCATAGAAGTTGCCTGAACCTTGCCACCTGTTGCTTGCTGCTGTTCATTTTAGGTTGTGCAGCAAAATCAGGACTCCCGGGAAAGCCCACAGGGGAGTACATCTGGCCGCCTCCTCCTGAGACTCCAAGGATCAAATGGCTTACGCAATGGTCAGACTCTCAGGATATAAAAAAAATAAACCCTCTTGATGTCATCATAAAGGAAGCAAAACTTGATGTACTGTTCAGACCGAATGGAGTCATATCTGATAAGGCAGGCAATATTTATGTTGCCGATTCACAGCTCCATAAAATATTTGTCTTTGACATAGAAAAGCAAATGATGCGATTCCTGGGCGAAGGAATACTTCAAGCACCAATAAGTCTGGCGATAGACAATAAGAGGGGAATCCTCTTTGTTACAGATTCAGGACTTGATAAGGTATTTTGCTTCGATAAGAAAACCGAAAAGGTTGTTCTGTCGCTCAAAATAACCGGAAAATTTAATAACCCCTCAGGCATTGTCTATGATGAACAGAGAGAGAGACTGTATGTATCCGACACCAAGAACAATATGGTCAGGATATTTGATAAGGACGGGAATTCTCTTTCAACAATAGGGAAAAAGGGCAGTGATGACGGTGATTTCAGTGCCCCGACTTATCTGGCCCTTGACAGCAATGGAAGGCTTCATGTGGTTGATACGTATAATGGCAGGATTCAGATATTTGACCCGGAGGGAAAGTTTGTGAAAACATTCGGGAGATTTGGGGATACGCCCGGAAGCTTGTCACGGCCTGCAGGTATAGGCATAGACTCTGAAGGACATATCTATGTGGTTGATACTGCATTCAGCAACTTCCAGATCTTCACTGAAGATGGAGTGCTTCTCTTGTGGATCGGTAAGAGAGGGATAGGGGCAGGAGAGTTTTCCTTTCCGACAGGGATGTACATAGACAGTCAGGACAGAATTTATGTCACTGATACTTTTAACAGAAGGGTGCAGGTTTTTCAATATCTCAAGGAAAAGAAATAACTGAAAATGAAAAATGTTTAAGGACCAGATGATTTGAATTTTTTAATGTAATACCCCTAATGAATCGAAAAAATAGAATCTTCTATCTACTCATACTTTTTTTTTTATACTGATCCTGCCTGAAAAAGCCGAAGCCCAGATGGCGGCTGCCCCTTATACATATATTAAAAGGTTCCGTTTTACCGGCCTGGTGGAGCTTACATTCCGTGATTATAGTACTTCATCGACATATAATAGAAGGAACACGGAAAGCGCATGGATAAGCTTCGAGCAACGCTACAAGCTTGGTCTTCAGGGCTATGTATACCATCCAAAACTCCTGACCTTCTTAACAAGCGTCACATTCAGAAAAGAAAAGACAGACTGGGAGTCAGACTATGTGCGTGATGCAAAGGATATCAATTATGATTTTTCAGCTTATTTCCTGGCAACCACACCTGTGTCTCTGGATGTGTACGGCTCAAGAACAGACTCTACTATAGAAGGAACGGGAACTGCACCCTACGATTTTACCTCAAATTTTTATGGCGCAAGACTTTCATTCAGAAACAGGAAATACCCGTCTGTAAGGCTCGAGTATAATCACTGGGATTATACTATCGATAGAGAAAAAGGCTTCAGAGTCATGGATGGATATCCGGGTGAGGGACTTATTATCGAGAGAAAGAGAGTAAAGGAAAAGACAGTGACCGACAGGTTCAGTCTGAACGTGAACGGATATCTGAAGTCCGTAAATACCAGATATAATATAACCGGCCACCTGTCGGATTATTCAAGTCCTTACCGGGATTATACAGGAAAAATTCTGACAGCCGATACCTATACGGTTATCAAGAAAGAAAATATGCTTTCAACAAACTTCAATTACTCTGATATAGATACTTTTAAACTGACAAGGTTTGCGACCAATGCAAGATTATCCCCCATAGGCCGGCTCCACCACAGTTATGAATACGAATATCTGACCTCTGAAACTGAGAGGGAAGAGACAGATTCACATACCTTCAGGAACTATTTACGCTACAGGTTTTCCAGATTGGTCTCCGGAACCGCACAGTTCCGTTACAGGTTCGGGAAACGAAACGGTGCCAGTGAAGATGCATATGATATCAACATAGCACTGAATTACGGCAGGCCTATAAGAGATTTTGATTTTACCTCCTACTATAAATTCAATCTCAGCGATGACGAGAGAAACGGAGAATTCAAGTATATGGAAAATTCTCTGGGTGTTGGTCTGTCGACGAGAAAATTCAGATGGGGAAAGATATATGCAACCTATGACATTTCATTCAGGAATATTGATTATACCTATACATCTTTTTCTACGGAACCAGAAGATGCGGACACGCTTTCAGAAAAAGCTGATTCCCTGGAACATAAAATCAGGGCAGGGATAAACGGTAAGGGACCCGGTAGGGCATACTGGAATATAGAGGCTGAAGCCAGATTTTTTGACTCAACAACGGATGACCACAGAAGCGGATTCTGGTTCGGAGAGGAAGACTGGGCTGATGAAATCAGGCATTATACCATTTCAGGAGATATCGGCTATCCTATAGGACGGAGGGGAGTCGCCACGGTCACTGCAGAGTATACCACAGGGACCACCAACTCAGAGCCTGTGGAAAAGTATTATTATGAAGGCCGTCTTAATTACCGTCTCCTCAGAAACCTCAATCTTATAGCCTGGTGGAGAGAGGAGTGGCGAAACAAAGGCTGGTGGGCTGGAAGACCAACTGCCGAAACCTTAAGGAGAGAGTATGGATGGAAGACCAGGGAATATCAGATTGAGCTCTATTATGTAATATACAGGCTGACCATTTCTCTGGAATACCATGTCTACTGGCTGGAGGAGGGTCCTTTCAGTTCAGACTATAAACGGCTTTATGTGAGATTGAGCAGGCCATTTTAACCCTTTTGCACTATACTATGGTACACACTATACGCTCTACATTGTTATTCATTCTTCTCACTACAATTGTTGGTTGTGCTACTGATGGATTGGAAACACAGAACACGGAAGCCGTCATTCACGACACAGGACCTGTCTGGCCTCCGCCACCGCAAACAACGAAGATTCAGTATATAAAAAACATTTCCGGGCCATCCGATATCGGAATGAAAAAATCCTGGTTCAAGAAAACAATGGACACTTTATTGGGGAAAGATGAAACGATTGAAATGTTGTTCAGACCATACGGGGTCTTTGCCGATTCTTCAAGGATCTACGTAACAGACCCTGGAACCCGTCTTCTCCATATCTTTGATATGGGAGCAAAAAAGTATCTGAGCATTAAAGAAGCTGGTAAAAAGCAGTTACTATCGCCAATCGGTGTGGCAGTTGATAAAAACGGGGCTATATATCTTTCCGATTCTGTACTGAAGAGAGTCTTTCTCTTCGACAGAGAGGGGAAATATCTGAGGGAAATAGGATCAGATGAGGTATTTATCAGACCTGCAGGCATAGTACTTGATGGAGAAAGACTGTATGTGGTTGATGCACACGGGCATAGGATTGTCGTATTTTCAAAAAAAGACGGCTCTTTCCTCTACAGTTTTGGTAAAAACGGCAGTGGCAAAGGAGATTTTCATTATCCTACGAATATTTTTATCGATAAAGACGGTCTTCTTTATATAACAGACTCGATGAATTTCAGGGTGCAGATTTTCGACAGGGATGGCCATTTCATCTCAATGTTCGGCAAACATGGAGATGGTTCAGGGGATTTCTCACAACCCAGAGGGATAGCTGTGGATTCTGAAGGACATGTGTATGTAGTCGATGCGCTTTTTGATACTGTCCAAATATTTGATAGGGATGGCCGGTTTCTGCTTGCTTTTGGAAAGACAGGGAAGGAAAAAGGAGAAATGATCCTTCCCGCAGGTCTGTTTATTGATGAAGAGGATAGAATTTATGCAGCAGATTCGTATAATAAGAGGGTACAGATATTTCAGTACATGAAAAACAAACAATGAACGGTAAACGGACAATAAAATTTTGGATTCTGCATTTTGCATTTTGCATTTTCATGGTAATTCCCTTATTAGCACAGGCCGGGATAAAGGATACAAAACATAACCTCTCTGTTTCAGGCACGGGAGATGTGAAAGCGGTAAGTGAAACCCAAATTTGCATCTTCTGCCATACCCCTCATAATGCATCTCCTGCCCATCCTCTCTGGAATCATGAGCTCAGCGCCGTTGTAAATTATACAAACTACACAAGTCCCACCCTGCAGGCTTATGCCTCTGAGGCGGAAGCGCCGCCTATCGATGGGTACTCAAAACTCTGTTTGAGCTGCCATGATGGAACTGTGGGGATCGGTTCTATTGTGAGCAGATGGGATGAAATTATGATGGTGACAGTTCCGGGCGTCATCGATGAATCAGGGAAGCTTATTGGAGGACCGGGATATCTCGGGACAGACCTTTCAGGAGGACATCCGATATCGATTGTCTTTGATGAAGCGCTGGCGAGCAAAAGAAACTCGGCAGACCCTCCTCTTTCCCGACTTAACTGGCCTATAAACGACCCCGATATAAAACTTGATCCGACACAGGGCAGGTACGGAGTCCAGTGCACATCCTGTCATGACCCCCATGGCAGCAAGGCAGCAGGCGGATGGCCTCCGTTCTGGCATAAAGCAACTCATGATGAGGTATGTATTGTATGTCACGAAGAAATACCCCCCGGAGACATAGAATGGTAAACATTCGCTTACTCTCAGCAGTGTCTCTCATAGGTATATTGTTCCTCTCTCCGTCATCACTTTATTCAGATTCGGGAAATGAAAGACCGCATGGTGATAAGACCAAACTTCTCAAGGGGTGTGCAAGTTGTCATAAAGGTCATGGCATATATAACACCCCTATGCTCACAGAAAGAAAAGAAGTGTATTGCTTCAAATGTCATGGACGTACTATGTATTTAGAAAATGCAAAGAGAGTCGGGGACATTGCCACAGATGTTACGACAGTGAATATTCAGGGGGAATTCGAGAAACCCTATCATCATCCTATTGAAAAAATTGGGATCCATACCTATGGAGAAATACTGCCTGAAGCAGATGCATCCATGCCAAGACATGCAGCATGCGGAGACTGCCATCACCACCACTACGTGAAAAAAGAAAATAAAATGTCGGGCATCAGGGGCACAAACAGAGACGGATTAAGGGTGCGGATAACTTCTGAATATGAACTCTGCTTTAATTGTCACTCGTATAGCGCAAACCTTCCCGCAGACCAAACCAATAAAGCAGAGATGTTTCATAGCTCAAACCTATCGTTTCATCCGGTAACCGCTCCAGGGAAAAATAGCGATGTGCCAAGCCTTGTTCCTCCTTTAACGACTTCAAGTCTTATACACTGTACTGACTGCCACAATAATGACGATGCTGCAGGTCCGAGAGGTCCGCATGGCTCAACCTACAGATATATATTAGCCAAAAACTATACGACAGTTGACGCTGCGGAGGGTCCTTTTCAATATGAACTCTGTTATAGCTGCCACCGAAGGAGCAGCCTCCTGAGTAATGAAAGCTTTCCGCTCCATGATTTGCATATTTCAACGGTTGGGACTTCCTGCAGGACATGCCACAATCCACATGGGAGCACCCAATATACCCATCTCATAGATTTTAGCAGATCATCGGTTATGCTATCAGATCGTGGAAACCTTGAATATAGAGATTTCGGCAGCAGGGCCGGGCAATGTTCTCTTAACTGTCATGGGCAGAATCATGATGCAGTTGTATATCCGGGAGCGACTCTAAAATCCGCTCCAGCACGGTATCCTTTCAGACGGTAAGACCCTTAAAGGTATCGAAAAATAAATTCACAACATCTACACTTTCCCATGGAACTTTTTCGAAAGGAGACTTTTTATAAAGAAAAATTGTAGGGCAGGAGGCGACCTGCCCTACCTCAGGAGACCTCTGAGATGTACCCGTTCATAACTCAGAGGATATGCGGGGTTTGACCCGAACCCACAAAATAATATTAGCACTTGCTTAATTATGTGTCAAGTGTTTTTTGCAATTGCTCCTCTTTTACTGCTTTTTTAATGTTAGGTATCCGGAAAAAAGAATCAGGATTCCGCCGATGAGTGTATTGACTCCCGGAATTTCTTTCAGAAATACCATGGCCAGGCATATCGCGCAGACCGGCTCCAGGTACCCAAGTACCGCAGCCTTATTCGCTTGAACATATTTCAGTCCCTGATAATAGAGAACAGGCGCAAGAGTAGAATGCAGTACTCCCACTACAAGGAAACTCCAGGCTGCATCAATGGGAAATGCACGGATAAACGGCAACAGAAGAATAGCCACAGTCAGATTGGTGAGAAAACAGAGTACGAGGACATGAAACCGTGAAGAATGAAGTCTGAGCAGTAGTATAACCAGAGCATACGCAATCCCTGAGAAGAGACCTGATAAGACTCCCCTCATCTGTCCCTGCTCAAGTGAAAACCCGTCGAGCATAATAAAAAGTCCTGCAGATCCCAGAATAATTTCGGAAACGATTCTTGCCGTGAGAGCTTCCTTCAGAACAAACGGCGCGAGAAAGGCAACGATAATGGGCGCGGTGTAATGGGTCAATACAGCGTTTGCTATTGTAGTATTCTGATATGCGTAATAAAAAGTAAAGGTGTTTAAAAGCATTACAAAACCAAGCAGAAAAGCGTATTTGAACTGTTTGAGAGAAGGCAGTTCTTTTCTGTATTTCTTTTTTGTCAGGAGCAGGCCCTGTATGATAAGAGCGACAATGAGAGAATAAAAGATAAGGTGGTGTATTTCTGTTCCTGAATACCGTATGACGATACCGAGTGAACTCCATAGGAAGATCGCAATGAGGATCGATAGAGAGGCCGTAGTGTTCGTCACTGATTACCGGTCATGCGGGAGATTCATCATTCCAATGCAAGGGGCTTTACATTCCTGAGGACAATTTTTCTAAGCTTTGCAGGAGGTACGGTTTGTATGAGTTTTTTGCCGCTGTTAAGAACAGGGATGAGAATATCACTAAATTTTTCGCCGCATGTGCAGGCATACTTTTTCCGGCCGTTAGGAACTATCTCTCTCGTCCCGCACTTCGGGCAACGCAGGACCCTTTTACTGCCCGACCACTTTCCCCTCTTGGCCAAAGGCCTGCCGTCGACTTCCATGATATCCATTGCATAATCAACAACCGGTGCATTGCTGATGGAAGTACCTATACCATATCCATCAACAACTGGGTTCAGAACAGGTATGTCCTCTTCCTTTATTCCGCCGCTCGCATAGAACCTTATATAATGGTATCCTCTCATATCCAGTTCCCATCTGGCTTCTTCAAGAATACGGTAAAAGTCTCCCCTCCTTGATGACGGGGTATCGAAACGCACGGCGAAAAGCCTTTTCCCCATGGCCTGCGCAACATTCAGACATTCGAACTTCTCGTCAAGAAACGTATCTATGAGTGCGACTCTCCTGAACTTTGGCGCCAGAACCTCATCGTAGGCCTTTATGGCTTCTACGGTAGAACCCATACAAAGGATAAGCGCATGTGGCATTGTCCCCATGGGGTCTTCACCAATCATCTCGCCGGATTTCACAACCGCCACCCCGTCGCATCCTCCAATATATGCATTCCGTTCGATCATCGGAGCAAGGATCGGATGCATCCGGCGGGCGCCGAAGCTTATGACCGCTTTTTCTCCTGCACGTTTCTTAAACCGTGCCGCCTTTGTTGCTATCCCGGAAGCCTGGCAGATGAGNCCTAATAGTGCAGTCTCGTAAACGCAGAAATCCTGGTATCTTCCCTCAATTTCCATGACCGGCTCATAGGGATAAAACACAGTCCCTTCCTTCATAGCCCTGACTTTGATAGGGAGTCGCTGCATCAGATACATTGCTTCTTCAAGCCCTGCAAAAACTGCCCAGGGCCAGTTGTCAGGAAGCGATTTCGCGATAAATTCCGCCTTGACAACAGGATTTAT
>JGI11641J44799_10000433_pt1 | contig 12600 bp, 8 predicted proteins | sample WetSurSiteA1Bulk_FD_44799 | JGI IMG/M metagenome (IMG submission 44799) | reverse complement strand
TTATAAATAAGAACAAGATACTTGCCAGGGAAGACATTCTTACCGAGATATGGGGAGAAGATGATTATTTTCTTGGAAGAAGCATGGATGTATTTATATCAAGGCTGAGAAAGTATATCTCTGAGGACAAAAATATTGATATCCGTACCGTAAGGGGTACCGGGTTCATTCTTGAAGAAATAAAGCCTGGAGAGGAATTCAGGCAAGGGGAATGACTGGAAAATAGTGATTTATTTTGCCAGTATCTCTTTCACCCTATTATAAAGTTCTTCTTCTCTCAGATTTCTTGCTATGATTACGCCATTTTCATCGAGCAGGAAGTTGGCAGGAATAGAATTTACTGCATAAAGTTTAGCGGCTGCATTATTCCAGTACTGAAGATCCGAAACATGGGTCCATGTAAGATTATCGTCAGATATTGCCTTAACCCAGTCATCCTTTTTCTGATCAAGTGAGACACCAAATACATTAAATCCTTTTTTGTTGAACTCTTTAAAGACTTTAACAACATTGGGGTTCTCCCTTCGGCAGGGACCGCACCATGCTGCCCAGAAATCAACAAGAAGTAGCTTTGATCCTACCTTTGAATAGAGTGACACAGGATTTCCTTCAGGATCATTCAGTGTAAAGTCTGGAGCTTTCTGACCAACAGCAACTGATTTCATTTTTTCAGCTCTTTCCTTAAGATTCCTGGCAATTTCAGTGTTGGCAACTGCAGTGTCCATTGCATTGATATAACTTTCAATTTCAGTTCCTTCCATTTCATAGCTGAGTCCTGCAAGTATTGCCGGTGTAGCAAATGAGGACGGATTGTTTTTTACAAAATCTTTTTGAGTGGCAGTCATTTCTTTCTCAATAGCAGCTGCTTCCTTCTCGAGCTGTGAAACTTTTGCTGTATCTCCGCTCTGCTGGGCCATCTGATATTCTTCATACAGTTTTGAATATTTTTCCTGCAAAGGCTTATTGGAATTAATAAAGCCCGTGTATTCGTCCTGTGTTTTAGAACCTGTAATTTTTGCATTATAAAGTGAATCGAGACTGCCGGTAATGGTTATTTCAGAGTTTTCAAGATAAAATGATGTTCTCATCCTGGTATCTTTCGCAACAAGCAGAACCATTTCAGGGTAAGTTACTGCGCCGCCTTTCATTTTAAAAGATCCCTTATAGGCAACTGTGGAATCAAGGTTAACTATCTTACCATCAGCTCTCCTCTGAAGAAGAAATGTAACACTGTCGGCGCCGGCAATTTTACCGTTAATAACATAATGCGGTTCAGACGAGCATGCTGCAATCAGAATAGAAATAATAGAACAATAAAACAGGTTTTTCATTTTGTGTGATTTTATAAATTGTGAAAATAATCTGATAAATTCGCGCAAAGATATGAATTATTGTCAATTCCGCTTATTTATCGAAATATTTATTGAGCAGAGTCAGAGCCGCCTTATAGGATGTAATTGTCCCGCTGTAGAGTTCCCTTTCAAGGCCCGGCAGAAGGGCTTTTACTTCTTCGTGATTATAAAATGAGCTGCTCAGATACTCTGAAACAGTATCATGCATTCTTATAATGGCCTGCTGTTTCCTGAGTTCTTCAAAAAAACCTGTTTTTTTTGTGTAATTAACATAATCCACTATTACATTCCAGATTTCCCTGATTCCTGTATCCTGATGTGCAGAACAGGTTAGGACGAGAGGCTTCCATCCCGACTTGGTTACCGGGAAGAGATTCAAAGCATTCTGAAATGTCATCCTGGCATTTTCAGCAGCGATTTTATTTTGTCCGTCGGCCTTGGTAATAGCTATAGCGTCGGCCAATTCAATTATGCCTCTCTTTATTCCCTGGATTTCATCGCCGGCACCTGCAAGCATAAGAAGGAGGAAAAAATCAACCATCGAATGGGCAGCTGTTTCTGATTGTCCAACTCCGACAGTCTCGACAAGTATTGTATCAAAACCAGCTGCTTCGCAGAGAATTATGGATTCTCTTGTCTTCCTGGCAACTCCCCCAAGTGAGCCTGCCGAAGGCGATGGCCTTATGAAAGCATTCTGATGGACACTCAGTTTTTCCATCCTTGTTTTATCTCCAAGGATGCTTCCTTTAGTATTAATGCTGCTCGGATCTATTGTGAGAACTGCAATTTTCTTCCCTGAATTGGCAAGATGCAATCCAAATGATTCAATAAACGTACTCTTACCGGCACCAGGGACACCTGTAATACCAATCCTGACGGATCGGCAACTACACGGAAGACATCTTTCTATTATGGCCTGGGCTGAAGAATAATGTTCAGGCAGGGCACTCTCAACCATAGTTATCGCCTGACTGAGAATGGTCCTGTTTCCTGATAAAATCCCTTCAACAAATTCATCTACAGAATATTTCCTCCGTTTCTTCCTGACAGATTTTGTCAGTACAGCCGGATTTATATTGGGAGGCTGAGTGATCCCCGTTTCAGTTTTTGACAGCTTCCTGGTCGACATCTGCATTAAGCATCAGCACAACTTCAGAATTTTTGGGATCATTCGTATAAACATAAATTGCTTTGGTCACTTTCCCCTTATAACTTCCGGAGTTGAATACAGCTTTGATTGAACTTGATTCCCCGGGTTTGATCCCTTGTCCCTGGATTCCCTGCTGAACTGCCGTGCATCCGCAGGAGGCTTTTATATACCTGATAATGAGATCGCTTTTCCCTCCGTTGGTAAACTTGAATTCAACCTCATTGGCCGTTGAGCCCGGGATTTTGCCCAGTTCTACAGTTGTTGATGCGACATTGAAAACAGGGGCATTCTCCAGTTCATCTTTGGTGAGACCTGAGAAATCCTCGACAAGGTTGGCGCTTACTGCATAATAAACATTCTGATCAACTTGATCATTAACCTTAATCTTGACCATATCTGTTGTATAACCCCATGCCTGATTCTTAGTGGCATCGTAAGTCCCTTCAATCAAACCCTTCTGACCTGGCTTTAAGGTCATTGGATTCGCTTTGATCGACAGATGAGGCGGCACATTTTCAAACTCAATTTTTGCAGGTTGTTTAGAAGTATTGATTACCTGCATCGTGCGGATTTTCTTTTCATTCTTTTTGACATTAGTAAATGCAAGATGGTTACTTTCGAAGCGAACAGGCCCTACCGGGAAAATAAACAGCTCTTCAACTGTTTTTTCATGAGGGATAACCTCTCCTTTTATGACCAGAACAACAACCTCAGGTTTTGAATTTGTGTACACTGAAAGTGTTTTGTTAAAGGGGCCTGGTCTGTTAGCAGGATCATAAATCGCTGTTATTTTGCCGGTGCCTTTCGGAGGAATAGGGTTTTTAGTCCATTCCGGAGTAGTACAGCCGCATGAAGCGACAATATTCTGAATCACAAGAGGTTGATTCCCTGTATTTGTAACAACAAAATCAAAAGTTTGTTTCCCGGCTTCTTCCTTGAATTTACCAAAATCGTGCTCTCCTGAAGCAACCTTCATAGCAGGTTGAGCCATGACTGCCATTCCATTTATTATTGCCACAAAGATCAATAAGAACTTTTTCATTTTACTTTGATATTATTTAATGTTAGAAAACTTTTATTGGTTCCATTTTTTTTGATACAAAATAAAACGCTTAAATGATAAGATTATTTGATATTTTAAATGAATCTGTAAAACAAATATCAGACCAGAATTAACCCCGGCTGATTCCATTGCAAAAATAATAAAGTTTAATCTTACTGTCATTTTTAATTAAGAATATCTTAGTTTTGCTCTTTCGTCAAGGTCATTTGGAACAAAATTTGAGGATAGAAAAACCATTCTGTTAAGTAATAATATTGATGATGAAGCATACTTACAGACTTCTATTTACTATAGCCGCAGGCATTATATTTCTAAATGCTGAGGGTCAGTTCTATAATGGCCACCAGATGACATTTGGCAAGAACAGGGTTCAGTATTATGACTACTATTGGTCATTTTACAGATTTGATGAATTTGATTGCTACTTCAATGAATACGGACGCGATATTGCTCAATTTACTGCAGATTATGCCTTAAAAAGAATAAATGAATTAGAAGATTTCTTTGATTACAACCTTGAAAAAAGGATGATCTTCATAATATATAATAAGAATAATGAGTACAGGCAGTCAAATATCGGTCTGGTAACTTATGATGAAGAGACATATAATACCGGAGGGTTCAGCAGGATAATCAAAAATAAGGTGATGCTATTTTATGAAGGAGATCATATTGCATATGAGAGACAGATCTCCGAAGCGATCACTGAAGCCATAATCAAAGAGATGCTTTATAATGCTGATTTCAAGGATCGTATAACCAGTTCCTCAATTATTCACATGCCTGACTGGTATATTAAGGGCCTTATAAACTATGTGGCTTTCGGGTGGGATTACGAGGTTGAGAACAGGGTTAAGGATGGTATCAGGTCAGGAAAATACAAGAATATAAATCATCTTGAATTTGATGATGCGGTCTATGCAGGCCAGTCATTCTGGAGATTTGTCGGCAAAAAATACGGCGACGCACTTATTTCCAACATCATTTACCTCACCAAGATTTATAAGAATATTGATGACGGATTCCTTTATGTACTGGGGATAAAACTGCAGGACCTTCTTAAGGAATGGAAGGAATATTACCAGACAGAGTATTCTTCCGACAAGGACCTTCCCGGTGACAATGATGATATCCTGAAAAAATCGCGTAAAGAACAGATTTATCAGCAGGTAAAAATCAGCCCCGACAAGAGATATATTGCATATGTTACCAACGACTGGGGAAGAAAAAGAATCTGGCTTTATGATCAATCGACCGGAAAAACAAAGATCATTTTCAAGGCTGAACCAAAATATGAGCATATTACAGATAATACCTATCCCGTGATTGCATGGCACCCAAGCGGCAGGATTTTAACATATTTAAATGAAGAGAAGGCAGGGATGGTTATCTATTTCTACAGGGTTGATGAAAAGAAAACGGAGCAGCGAAATTTCCTTTACTTTGATAAAGTACTCGATTTTGCATATTCGCCCGAAGGATCCAGAATAATATTATCAGCTGTAAAGGACGGGGTTACAGATATTTACATCCATACAGTTGCCTCAGGAACAAATGAGCAGATTACACGCGATGTTGCTGACGACCTGCATCCGTCATTTCTGGCCAACAAACCAGGAGAAATAATTTTTTCTTCAAACAGGTTATCTGATACACTTACTAACACAGGAGACCCATTTGAAAAATTTTCTTCCAATTTTGACCTTTTCACATATAATATCGAAAAGAAAAACAATGTGCTGGTGAGACTCTCAGAAGGAGCATATTCCAGCAGATACCAGGCAGCTGAAACACCGGGAAACACTATTTCATATATCGGAGATGCCAACGGTGTCCTGAACAGGTATACCGCGGTCTTTGACAGTTCAGTAAGTTATATTGATACTGCAGTTCACTACCGCTATTTCATTAAATCGAAACCCGTCACTAATTACGACAGGAATATCCAGAATCAGTCGCTGCTTAATGCATCAGACCTGTACGGGGAAGTTTTATTCAAGGATGGAAAATACAATGTGAGGAAAGGTTCATCGGGTGGTTCAAACGGCATTCCGTCGAGTGAGATTGTTAAAACCAGTTTCAGGAAGGAACAGGATAAATTTTATCATAAGGAGGATAGTATTGAGCAGATCAGAAAATGGCTTGTAGCAGAGGACAAGAAGCGAAGGGATACCCTTACTAAGCCAATTTATGAATATTATATGAAAGATGAACCCATCAATATCAGTCATTATATATTCGAAAAAGAGAAGCAAAACTATTACGAACAATTATGGCGCAAAAAATATATGAACATTGATCTTGATACTGGTCATATTGAGATTCCTCTGATCAGGATCTACGAGACATCTTTTTATAATAATTATATTGTCAACCAGATTGACTTTACCTTCCTGAATAATTCATACCAGGTTTTTAACGGAGGTGCCGCATATTATAACCCGGGAATAAATTTACTTACAAGGTTCGGGATAATTGATCTCTTTGAAGATTACAGGATAACTGCCGGATTCAGGTTTGCCGGCGACTTTGACAGCAATGAATACCTTCTGAGTTTCGAGAGCCTGAAAGGGAAATTCGATAAACAGTTTATTTTTCACAGGCAGGCTTATTATACCACTGACTACGATTTCACATACAAGACCCATACCCATAATTTGTACTTTTCCTTATCAAAGCCAATCACGCCGGTCCTCGCTGTCAAAGGAACCATTTCGTACAGATACGACCGGAGTGTCGCTCTCGGTGTCGACCTGACATCGTTGAATGCTCCGGCTATTTCAAAACACTGGCCCGGGCTGAAGGGTGAAATTATCTTTGACAATACCCGTAAGCGCACNATTAACATCTATTATGGAACNAGGTTTAAAATATTCGGCGAATACTACCGTCAGNTTCCCGGGAAAAAGTCAGATATGTTTGTTGTCGGAATTGATTACAGAAAGTACACCCGTATACACAGGGACCTTATCTGGGCTAACCGGTTTGCGGCAAGTACCTCATTCGGTCCGACAAAACTTGTTTATTATCTGGGGGCTGTCGACAACTGGATGGGATATATTTTTAATAACTACCCGATGTTCAACTATTTTATACCTGTCGATCAAACACAGAACTATGGTTTCCAGGCACTTGCAACAAACATGAGAGGATTCACCCAAAATATAAGGAATGGCAATAGTTTCGCCCTGATAAACAGTGAAATAAGATGGCCTTTTGTCAGGTATATTGCCGGACATCCTTTGAGGTCTAATTTCCTTAACAGTCTTCAGATCGTTGGTTTTGGTGACATAGGAAGTGCATGGACAGGACCCAGTCCATGGTCAGGTGATAATTCATACGATACTGAAATCTACAAAAACGGACCTGTAACTGTCACACTCGATTCAAACAGGGATCCGGTTGTGGCTGGTGTCGGAGCAGGACTGCGTGCCCAGGTTCTTGGCTACTTTATAAGGGCCGACTGGGCTTGGGGAATTGAGAACCGTTATATTCTTCCCCGTATCTTTTACCTTTCCTTCAGCCTCGATTTTTAGTATTCNTCAAATAGAAAATGATTCCCTTCCCAATCCGGGTTTGGCANTATGTTTGTATTNCAGAAAAGATTGAAAAAGAAATATTACTTTTGTTACTTAGATTCTTTTTCAATTAAAAAATTTAGAATAAGTTTGCACAATTGAAAATATAATAACCAAAAATAGAATAGAAATGGCATACAAAATTAATGACGATTGCACAGCTTGCGGAACATGTATAGATGAATGTCCTGTTGAAGCGATATCTGAAGGTGATATCTATAAAATTGATCCGGACGTATGCACCGACTGTGGTGCCTGCGCAGATGTTTGTCCTGTGGAAGCAATTCATCCGGTTGAATAATCTTGCAGCTTAAAAAAAATAAAGGGGTTTAACAGGCCCCTTTTTTATTGCGGATCATACCTGGCCTTTTCGAGAATCTGTTGAATTTTTACATCATTCATAAGCGATTCAAGGCTGGTCCCCTTGTTTTTTGCCATATAAGACTCAACAATTCTGAATCCAATCCATACAGCTGCCCTGCCAGGAGACTCATTGGTAAAATAGCTCGTAAACGGACCATCGCCAATAAGTTTCCTGATAATAAAACTATCCGTTTTAAATACCAGGTCGTTCTCAACAAGATACTGCCACATCTGGGCTTCATTATTTCTGCAGAATTTCATCTGGTCAGAAGTAAAACCAAAAATAATTTCATCCCCTGTTTCCGGTAACATGCATTTTTCAAAATACTTCAGTTTNCCTTCATGGATCATTTCGGCAAGAACATTATCAGCAGGGTACCTCATAGAANTGAAATCCCATTCTGAAGCTCCCCAGCCGTAAATGCAATCAGGAACAATATATTCAGGGGTCATGCGGGCTGACATATAGCTGTATATTTCAAGCCGGGGGTAGTATTCACAATCTGCACCCAGGTACCTGTCGAGCCCGATTCCCAGAACAGAATCCCCCGTGATTATGCTGTTGTTAAAGCCGGTAATGCAGGAATAAACTTTCGGAACGACCTTTCCGGGGAAATAATACAAATAATGACTGAAAGCATCTTCCAGGTCCCTCTCAACAGAACCAAGTTCAGGATATATTTTTAAAGTAAGGCTGTACAACTCATTATTCTGCCTGTCGGTGCAAAATCCTGCAAGATAATCTCCGAATGATGAATCATTAATGTCACCTGTATTTATAACATAGCTGAAAAGCTGAAGAAAATTGCCATACTTCTTTTTCAATTCAGGCACCCTTCCTGATATTTCTTCAGGATTTATGCTGAAAAGGTCTTTCTCAAGTCTTTTGATTTCTATTTCAGCTTTAACTGTACCTATTCTGACTTTATTTGTATTTTTTTTACAGGATACAAAAGATGGTATGGCCAACAAAATAANTAATATGATCGTATATCTGATTTTCATAAGACTATGTGAAACGGCTAAAATAAATACTTTTGTTCACAAAACAACAATAAAGAACGGTTCTCTTGCATCTCTTATTATTTGCTAATTTTGAGCAAATTAATTTCAGTATTTAACCAGGATGTTGATATCTTGTTTTTTATAATGAGGCCGATCATTAAGTTAACAGGTAAAACATGAAAATCTCTATCGCACAGCTTAACTATCAAATCGGGAACTTCGAAGGGAATAAGGATCTTATCTGCAAAGCAATTGGCAAGGCAAAAACAGACGGGTCTGATCTGATAATTTTTTCAGAGTTATGTATACCCGGTTATCCGCCACTTGATCTGCTTGACAGGGTTGATTTCGTTGAAAAATGCGGCCAGACAGTCAATGAAATTGCCGGGATATGTACAGGAATAACCGCTATAGTTGGTTCGCCCACTTTCAATACAGACCATGAAGGCAAAAAACTCTATAACTCCGCACTTGTTTTGTCAGAGGGGAAAATCATTTTTAAAACCAATAAAGCCCTCCTGCCTACCTATGATATATTTGATGAGTACCGATATTTTGAACCTGAAAAGAACTTCTCGATCTTCACAATTAAAGGAACTAAAATCGCGCTGACAATCTGTGAAGATCTCTGGGATGAACAGCCTTTTGATAATAAGTTTGAAAAATCGAGGTTGTATACAGTCTCACCAATGGATGAGCTCTTCAGGTATGAACCTGATCTTATAATCAATATCTCGGCATCTCCGTTTTCTTATACAAAAATTGAGGCTAAAAAGAACATTTTCATATCAAAAGCCATTAAGCATGGTATACCGGTGGTCACAGCAAACCAGACCGGAGCAAACACCGAGCTGATATTCGACGGTGCATCACTGATAATCAACGGACTGGGGAAAATATACCGTCAGCTTGGATACTTTGAAGAGACTGTTGTNACATTCAGCCTTGAGGAAGTGATGTCGGGAAAAACCTACTATCTTAAACCTGAGTATGAACCGGTTGCCCTTATACATAAAGCTCTTGTTACCGGTGTGCATGATTATTTTGCAAAAACNGGATTTAAAAAATGTATTGTCGGATTATCAGGAGGTATTGATTCAGCAGTAGTCATATGTCTGGCAACCGAGGCTATCGGAAAGGAGAATGTCAAGGCCCTTCTGATGCCATCAAGGTATTCATCAGAGCACTCACTTACCGACTCACTTGCTCTCGTCAGGAATATTAATGTCGATCATGAAATTATAAGTATTGAAAAGCCATTCACCTCTTTTGAGGAGATGCTCGCTCCGTATTTTACAGGAAGGAAGGCAGACATCACTGAGGAGAATATCCAGGCAAGGATAAGGGCTGTATTGCTGATGGCATTTGCAAATAAATTCGGATACATCCTTCTGAATACATCAAATAAAAGCGAGGCTGCGGTGGGTTATGGAACTCTTTACGGCGATATGGCAGGTGGTTTATCTGTAATCGGGGATATTTACAAAACGGATGTCTACAAGCTTGCCCGGTATATTAACAGGGATCATGAAATAATCCCTGAAAACATTATCCTGAAGCCACCTTCAGCAGAATTAAGGCCTGATCAGCGCGACAGTGATTCCCTTCCCGAGTACCCTTTGCTCGATTCAATCCTTTATCAGTATATTGAGCTGCAGAAAGCTGCTGNTGAAATTAAACTTGAAGGTTTCGGTAAACCCGAGGTCGAAAAAGTTCTCCGGCTTATAAACTATAATGAATACAAAAGATACCAGGCTCCTCCTATACTTAGGATATCCTCGAAAGCGTTCGGGGACGGGAGGAGAATGCCGATTGTAGCAAAGTATTAAATCACCGTGCTAGTACTCAAGTGCCTGTGATTGAATCTGTTAAAAAATGTTAATTTGAGCCTGCAAGAATTCTTTTGTTATCTTTGAAGCATCTTTAACAATTCTTGTAATATGCAGTATAAGAACCCCTATATTGAACTTTGTATCGAAGGAGCTTCCTCGATACTCAGGGGATTGAGTCAGCATGAAAAAGAGCATCTTGATCAGCATCATCAGGTTATCAGTTTCAGGAAGGGCGACACTATTGTCAGCCAGGGCAGTAAACCAAGGGGCCCAATTTGTCTGGCGTCGGGAAAAGTAAAAGTCTTCAGCATTGGAGCAGGAAACAGGGAACAGATTATAAAAATGCTGCGGCCATTGAATTTCATCAGCTACGGGCCTCTCTTTAACGATAATGTATATTTATTTTCCGCTGTTGCCATTGAAGATTCTGCTGTTGTCGTTTTCGGAAAGAATAGCCTTTCTAAAATACTGAAGCAGAATGTTGAACTTGCATTCAGGTTTATGAGGATGATATCGGAAGATCTGCTCTGTTCAAACAACAGAATGGTCTCCCTGACACAGAAGCATGTAAGAGGCAGGATTGCCGAATCCATTCTGCTGCTTCGCGAAACGTATGGTGTGGAAGCAGACGGCAAAAGCCTGAGAGTAATGATTTCAAGGGAGGACCTTGCTCATCTTTCAAATATGACAACTTCCAATGCTATCCGCACTTTGTCGGGCCTGGTTTCGGAAAAGATACTGGATATTGAAGGAAGGAAAATAATAATTCTCAATTTTGATAAGCTTGAGGCCATAAGCGAATCAGGCCAGTGAAATAAATTCATTCCCTGAAGAATACCCGTTTCACCCGACCCGGAATTGAAGTCAGTATCTCATATGGGATTGTCTCGCACAGAAGCGCAAGTTCATTGATTGATATATTCTGGCCGAAAATTTCAGCCTCGTCTCCTTCCCTAGCATCCAGACCCGTTATATCTGCCATACACATATCCATGCAGATATTTCCTATCAGAGGTACCTTCCGGCCTTTAATAAAAAGACTTCCTCTTCTGTTTCCCATTTTCCTGTCAAGTCCGTCTGCATACCCGACAGGAAGTATGGCAATGGTCCTCGCAGTGCCGGAAATATCAGCACAGCCATACCCCACAGGATCGCCTGCCGGTATTTTCTTTACCTGCGAGATCCTCGATTTAAAGCGGCTCACCGGACGGAGGGAGATACCTTCAAAGGTTCCTGCACCATATAATCCGATTCCTGGCCGGACCATATCGAACTGGTACTGAGGGAACCGAAGTATTCCCGAAGTGTTAAGAATATGCCGGAGGAATGAATATCCGACTGCTTCTCTTATTTTCTCTGAAATGAAAGAAAACAACTCGACCTGACGGTGAGTAAAGCTGTCAAATGACGGATCTTCACTCGCCGCAAGATGAGAAAAAACAGATATTATTTTAACACATGAGAGGCTTTTTATTCTTGAAATCAAATCATCAATTTCTTCTGGCAAAAATCCAAGCCGGTGCATGCCGGTATCAATCTTCAGGTGAATGGGATAATTTAAAAGACCATGTTTTGAGGCCGTTTCTGTAAACCGTTCGAGGGAAGGGAAACTGTAAATTTCAGGTTCGAGGTTATGCTGAATAATTACATCGGATGATGAAAGATCAGGGTTCATGACCATGACCGGCATAGTAACACCTGCCTTGCGTAGGTCAGCTCCCTCGTCAGAATAAGCAACCCCCAGATAACTGACACGATGGTACTCAAGCAATGCAGCTATTTCAGAAGAACCTGCACCATAAGCAAAAGCTTTTACCATTGCCATAATTCGTGTCTCGGGCTTAAGAAGCTGCCTAAATTCATTGAGATTATGAGAAATGGCATCAAGGTTGATTTCCAGTACAGTAATATGAACCTGCTGCTCAAGCAATTTCCCGATTTTCTCGAGCTCAAATACTCTTGCTCCCTTTAACAGGATTATTTCATTCCTGAATTCCTGGCTGTTGAAGTTGTGAATAAAATCTTCCGTTGAATAATAGAATCTTGCTTCATCGTCAAACATAGAGCTATTTCTCATCAGCGCCTGTCCTATGCCAATGAATTTGTTGATTCCGGTTTTCCTTACCAGATCTGAAACTTCCCCATAAAGTTCTTTTTCATCACGCCCGGTCTGAACAAAGTCAGAAAGAATGAGAGTTGTTTTTCTGTTACTCTGCGACCTTAAAAATTCCAGCGCCATTCCAAGAGAACCCGGGTC
>JGI11641J44799_10000430_pt1 | contig 12631 bp, 8 predicted proteins | sample WetSurSiteA1Bulk_FD_44799 | JGI IMG/M metagenome (IMG submission 44799) | reverse complement strand
AATGCAGAAAGGGATAGCTATAACTTTATTATTCGGCAAAGCAGCGATGCGCTTTTACACCTGATCAACGATGTCATCGATTTCTCCAAGATCGAGGCCGGGCACCTGGATGTTGATCTCACACAAGTACCGATAAGCCATATCGTTAACCGTGTCAACGATATTTTTAGCCTGGAGCTTAAGAAAGAGCTTACCAGCAAGGAATACCTGGTAGATTTCAGCATGAATGTCCCGAAAAACTTACTGCCGGTTATGATCCATACTGATGAAATGCGCCTGATGCAAATCATCAGCAATCTGATAAACAATGCAGTGAAATTTACCAATCATGGTTTTATTGAGTTTGGCTGTCGAAATTCCATATCCGGCCCGTGGATAGAGCTGTATGTAAAGGATACCGGAATTGGGATAAAGAAAGAGAATCAGGCGCTCATTTTTCAGAGATTCAGAAAGCTGGAGGATGATAAACGTCAGTTATACAGAGGTGCAGGACTGGGTCTTGCCATATCCTCGGAACTGATAGGCCTGCTTGGCGGGCATATATCCGTTGAATCCGAGCCTGATGTCGGATCAGTTTTTACAATCACGGTTCCGATCAATATGTCGTCGGAATCCTTGACGGCTGAGACATTTCCGGAGGCCAAATCAGACAGGGAAACCATTTATCCCGATTTCTCGGACAAAAATATCCTGATAGCTGAAGATGATTCTACCAATTACCTGTTCCTCGAGAAACTGCTTCGAAGGACGGGCGCAGTGATTATTCATGCTTTAAATGGACTGCAGGCTGTATCACTTGCTGCATCAAACAAAGATCTGCATCTTATTCTGATGGATATCAAAATGCCGGAAATGGATGGCATTGAAGCCTTAAAGATCATCAGAGAGTCACATAATCAGGTTCCAGTCATTGCCCTTACAGCACATGCACTTTCGGGAGAAGTGAGAAAACTGAAAGAGGCCGGGTTCGATAATTATGTTACCAAGCCCATAAAAATTAATGAATTTCTCCATTCCCTTGAGCTGATTCTTCTCGGGAGAAATGACATTCCCGGGATGTCAGAGAGGGCTGATTAAATTTCCGGATTACTTTAACCGACTATTTCAGAAAGAATTAGTAAATTGTGTTTATAATTATTTCCAGTGAAATGAGAAGTAAAACAATACCTGCCGTGATATTATTTATCTTGGCAGGATTATTCCTCAGGCAGCTTGTATCTTCACAGCCGGTTGACCGGTTCAGTTACCAGGCTGTGGTAAGAAACGGAAGTGGTAACCTGGTTGCAAACACAATGGTTGGTATGAAGATCACCCTACTTCAGGGGACTCCCGCCGGAACTCCCGTATATGTAGAGAAACACAACGCTGCCACCGATGCAGATGGTCTGTTGTCAGTGGAGATAGGTGCTGGTACGGCTATATCGGGCAACATGTCAACCATTGACTGGTTTGCAGGGCCTTATTTTGTCAGGACTGAAATGGACATAACCGGGGGAACAAACTATACCATTTCGGGCACCAGTCAGCTGCTTAGTGTGCCTTATGCCCTGGCAGCGAAGGAGGCGGGGAATGGCTTCAGTGGCGATTACAATGATCTGACCGGCCTGCCTGATTTATCCAATATGGTCCTCATCAGCAATCCGCGGGAAGGAGATATGGTTTATTATACCTCAGGTTCCTGGAAGCGCTTGCCAAAGGGTACCGAAGGAGACATACTGACCATGTCGGGGGGACTTCCGCTTTGGCGATCATTCGGCATAATGGGTATTCAGGGTTATTTTCAGTTTGTGACATATAAATCAGGGTCTTCCAATCCAATCGCCTTTGGTTTCATAAAAGCTGACGGTACCATCGCATCGGGATCAGGCAATTTTACATGTATATGGAACAATGATTCCAAAAGATATGAAATTGAAATAGCAGGTGAAAGCTACTTCTGGACAAATTATACCACAATGGCAACATTGGCAAGACAGGATGGAACTCAAGGGGCATCTATAAATGTTGAAAGTTCGGGAGGCAAGTTATTGATATACATTATGATCCTTGCATTTGAATAAGGCTGTGTCCTTTCCTGGCAAATAACACCTGCCTCTGCTGGAACATGATAAAAACTATCATATGTTTGCATTAAGCCAAAGGGATTTTATCAAAAGGGGTGGAAAAATAATCCTGGCAGCCGGCGCTTTGCAAAAACTGTTGCGAATGGATAAGGAACAGCAAGGTTACTGTTCATGACAGTATAAATTTACCGTAGTCCAAATAGTTGCTGAAACTCATAACACCGATTGGTACAAAAATATGATCTTTTATCTGACAGATGTTTTTGGGAATGAAAGGTATTCAGGCAACCAGCTTGCTACTTTTTTCGATTTCGGGCAGATCAGTGCATTGGAGATGCAAAAGATTGCCCGTGAAATCAATTTTTCAGAGACCACTTTTATCTCTTCTCGGGATAAAACAAACGGTGGTTACAATGTGAGGATATTTACCCCTGAGGCAGAGATTGAATTTGCAGGGCATCCGGTCCTTGGAACTGCCCTGATCATAAATCGTTATTTCGAAAGCGGAAATGCAAAGGAAATAAAGCTGAATTTAAAAGCAGGTCAGATACCGGTAAGCTTTTCCGGCGACATCCTGTGGATGAGGCATAATCAGCCGCAATTTGGAAGATCACTGGAAATGGAAATGGTAGCAGGTTTGCTGGGACTGGATACCGCGGCAATCGATGAAAGGTTTCCCATACAGGAGGTTTCAACAGGACTGCCTTTTACCATTGTTCCGCTAAAAACCATGGAGGATTTGCAGAAGGTAAGGATAGATCCATACAAGTATCAGTTGTTCATTAAGCTGGTGTGGGCCAAAGGATTGCTTGTCTTCAGTCCGGAAGGTCATGAAAAGCATCACGATTTGTCCTCAAGGGTTTTTGTCGATTACCTCGGTGTTCCTGAGGACCCGGCAACCGGGAGTGCTACAGGATGCCTGGCTGCTTACCTGGTAAAACATGGGACGTTTGGTACAGGGCCACTTAAAATGACTATTGGACAAGGATATGAGATGGGGCGCCCATCGGAATTAATGTTCAAAGCCGGGCAAAATTTGGAAGAATACGAAATCTTGGTGGGGGGGAAAGTTATTGAAATTGCCAAAGGGGAATGGAAGATCAGGGAGTAAAGAATGAAATTTAACAACATGAACCATGAGAAATTTAATTAACCGCGTAAGGTTGATCTGCACATTCACCGGATGGACAATAATCCTGGGAACTGCCTGTACAAGAGCACCAGAAGCTGATTCATCAAAGNGNACACCGCGATTTAAGCTTATTCCGGCGGATACTGTGTATTTCAATTCCTTTGTGGACTGCAATATGGCAGAGGCCTGGGNGGGCGATACCTTTCGTATTTTTCCGGGCAAATACGGGGAAGATCCTTTGTGGGGAAATGCACATGATCTTAAATTTGCCGACGGACTGAATGCTGATGAGGCTTTCAGCAGCAGAACAAATGCCTTTCATGAACCTTCTATGCCGCCAAATGCACCGGTTGGGAAACCAGGCTTGCATGGCGCTGTATGGTTTGAGACTGTTTATCAGGATACTTCAGACAGGACCGGCAAAACGCTTTTTGCCATTTATCATAACGAAAATTATCCTTCGACACTTCCCTGGGATGCTTTCACAGGCAGTGGTTATAAGGATGAGAAATGGCCGCAGGGTTTGAAAGGCCCGGAATCCCCGGCGGCAGTTTGCCGTATTGGGATAATGAAATCGGTTGATGGAGGCAGAAGCTGGGAAAATAAAGGTATTTTCATCGAGGATTATCAATCGCGACTAATCCTCAAGCCCCACAATACTTCCAATACCTTTGCCGGAGGGGTGGGTGACCCTTCAGCAGTGGCGTGCGGAGATTACCTTTATCTGTTTTTCGGAGAATACAGCTATCCCGGGATGTATGAGGAGGGTACCTGGAATGATGATAAGGAATGGAGCGGTCAATGCATCAGCGTGGCAAGGATAAGCCTTGGGGAACTCAACATGCCGGAAGGCAAGGCAAAACGATGGGATGGAAAGAGTTTCAGTGTTCCTTATAACCAAGCAGGGTCTCCTGTTGCATCATTGCAAATACCACGGAATGAGGGTGGAGGACCTGCGTCTTCGCCATCAGGTGGCTTCCACTGGGGCCCATCGGTTAGTTGGAATACTTATCTGAATAGTTGGGTAATGTTAATGGGAAAGGTAACAGGGTCTTCCTGGGCAGGCAGCAGCATTTATATCTCATTTAACCCAAACAAAGATCTCGGAAAAGGCTCGAATTCGCAGGAATGGTCAAAGCCGCAATTGCTTCTGGATAAGCCTGGTTATTTTCTCTGGTATCCTTCATTACAACCTATGAATACTCCCGGGGATATTGCGAATAAGCGTACCTGCCTGAAACTCGATCAGCGGGCGCGATTATTCGTGAAGAACATCAAACCCGAAAGAAGTGAATATATGTCGGAGTACATAATTGAATTCGAGCAGCAGCAACAGGCATTTAAATAATAACAGGAAATGGAAGGGCTGAACCGCAGGAATTTTATTCAAAAAGAAAGTATGCTGACCTTGATCCCGGGAGTACTTTTACTGCCCGCCTGGACTTCAGGGGCGCCAGGATTTCCGCGACAACACGCTGTTCATCCATTGCACGATGCATTCCGCTTAGTGGCCGGAGAATCTTGCAGTAAAGAAATGATTTACGATCGTGTTCCCCCGGAATAGTTTGTTTAATAAATTATTCTAATTATTGAACAAAATTCCGAAGAGGCTGTTCATCCTTGTAAACATAAGCTATGGTTAAGGTATACAATCCGGTTCTGCAAATAGACGGCCACAGGCTTTATTATTCATTTATTGCCGGCTCCCGTAAAATACTGGCAAACCAGGCTGAATTGAACAATATTAACGTTTTTCCTGTAAGCGACGGCGATACAGGTTCCAACATGGCCGCCACGGTCCGTTCGGTACATGATACCTTACAGCCCCACAAGTCCTATAAAGTCATGCTGACGCGCATTGCAGAAACAGCTTTAACGAGCGCCAGGGGCAATTCAGGAATTATTTTTGCGCAGTTTCTCTACGGAGTAAGCAATGAAACTGGTGAACGGTCAGCTATAACACTGAACCAGTTTATTGACAGCATCAGGAAGTCAGTCCGTTATGTTTATGAGGCCATTGCCAATCCTGTGGAGGGTACCATGCTTACCGTAATCCGGGAATGGGCAGATTACATACACGCACACAGAAACAGTGCCGGTGATTTTAATCAGTTGATGATCAGTTCCGGAAAAGTGCTTGAAAAGTCATTGAGGGAAACAAAAAATCAGCTGGAGGTTCTTTCAAAAGCGAATGTTGTGGATGCCGGGGCAAAAGGATTCGTGCTGTTTATTCACGGCATAATTGATTTGATCCGTGCCGGCAATATCCGGCCCCTGTTGCGTTCGAAAGCGGAAATCATTATGTTCCCGGCTAATGGAACCCACATTCCGGAACAGGTAGCGTTCCGGTATTGCACGGAAGCCCTTTTGAATCATGCCTCACTGGATACACCAGCACTGACAGAAATGCTGAAACGATACGGCGATTCAGTGGTTGTGGCCGGATCAGAAACCATGAAACATATGCACCTGCATACCAATGAACCGGCGAAGTTTTTTGATGAACTGAGGAAATTTGGCGCTATTACATTTCAGAAAGCGGACGACATGATCCGTCAAAGCGATACGGTATACAGGCGCAAATGGAAGATTGCCCTGGTGACCGATTCAACCTGTGATCTCTCAAATGAACTGATTGATTATTACCAGATACACATGTTGCCCATCAACATTCAGTTTGGGGACAATCACTATCTCGACAAGCTTACACTTCAACCCGAACAGTTTTATAAACTGCTGGACGAGGTCGCGGATTTTCCAAAGACCTCGCAAATCAACGAGAAGGCTTTTGAGAACCTTTATTCACAGCTTGTCTCACACTATGATTCGGTTATTGCCGTTCATCTCACGGGTCAGTTCAGTGGTACATTTTTCAATAGTCAGAAGGCTGCCAATATTATCAGCCGTGAATCCGGCAAGGTTATCAGTGTTATTGACTCCAAAACCCTTTCGGGTGGTCTGGGATTGCTCATCTTGCGTATCGCCCGGGCTATTGAAGCAGAAACACCCCATGACCGGATCCTGGAGACCATGGAAGAATGGATCGCAAAGTCTAAAATCTTCGTCAGTGTGAGAACCCTCAAATACATGGTAAGAGGAGGTCGTGTATCCTACATAAAGGGGTTGGTTGCTAGACTGTTGAATGTAAATCCCATCATCACCATGGATGAAAATGGCAAATCATTGGTTTTTGGCAAGGCAAATTCACAAAAAACCAACATGGAGAAAGTCGTTCAGCATGTAAAAACACTGGTGACCCGACAAAAAGTATGGAATTATGTGGTATTGCATGCCAATAATCCCAGGGCTGCCAGGTGGTATGAAGATCAAATGAAAAACCTTACCGGTCTTGAGCCTGCCTCGGTTGTTGAGATTTCTCCGGTTATCGGTGCCAATGCCGGTATCGGTACTGCTTCGGTGGCGCTCATGCTGGATTAATACACTTATATATGACGATCTTTTTACAATATTCACAGGCATTACTTGTCGTTGTCATCCTCATGACCGGCCTCTGGCTCGTCAGCATTCTGCTGAAAAACGTAAGCATAGTCGATCTCTTTTGGGGATTGGGCTTTGCAGTGTTAGGGTGGTTTTACTATACCAGGGGGGGAGGCCTTGAAGCACGAAAGATTCTTGTCACAGTCCTGGTTACCCTCTGGGGTCTGCGACTTTGTGTTTACCTCACATGGCGCAATTATGGGAAGGGCGAGGATTTCCGTTACAAACAGTTCCGTAAGGATTACGGAGAGGAGCGGTATTGGTGGATCAGTTACTTCCAGGTCTTTTTGCTGCAGGGAATCTTAATGTGGCTGATTTCCTCACCCCTTATGGGAGCGCAGTTTTATGGCCAGGGAAAGGGTCTGGGCGTGCTTGATGCAGTTGGATTGTTTTTTTGGCTGATTGGAATTGCCTTCGAGGCCGGAGGTGATTTTCAGCTGGCACGGTTTAAATCCGATCCGGCCAACAAGGGCAAAGTGCTTGATACAGGTTTCTGGCGTTATACACGTCATCCGAATTATTTTGGTGATGCATGCGTATGGTGGGGATATGCATTCCTTTCAATGGCAGCCGGTGGCTATCTTCCGGTCCTGGGTTCAATTCTGATGACAGCACTGATTATTAAGGTCTCAGGTGTTTCTCTCCTGGAGAAATCACTGAGAAGCACAAAACCGCAGTATGCTGAATATGTGAAGAAGACAAGCGCATTTATACCCTGGTTTCCCAAAAAGTAATAACAAAAATGCTTAACTATCATGATGAGAATTGTGGATAATATATGGCTTTTGCTTTTCTTTGCCTGGGGCTTGCCCCTGGCGATATACCGGTCCAAATTCAGGAAAATGGTTTACCATACCGACAGTTGGCACATTAATCTCCAACTCCGGTTCGGGAAGGAGTTGAAGGCGCTCTTTGGAAGTATCTTTCCTATGGACAAATCTTATATCCGGTTCAGGAATTTCTACCGCTTCTACTTATCGGTTTATGTTTTATTATTCGTTTTATATCTTTCCACACCTGCTAAAGCACAAAATAGTAATCCTGACATGAAGAAAATTGAAACTGGAAGCAAGCTTCCTTACTTTACTCTGCCGGATCAGTATGGCAGTATGTTTGATATTACAACAGTTATCGGTAAAAAGAACCTTGTCATTTATTTCTACCCCAAGGATGACAGTCCGGGATGCACCAAAGAGGCCTGCTATTTCCGCGACCAGTTTGAGGTATTTAAACAGGCTGATGCGCTGATCATTGGAATTAGTGGCCAGTCGGTTGAAAGCCACAGAAAGTTCGCCGACAAGTACAAATTATCCTATACCCTGTTGAGCGACAAAGGTGATAAGGTCCGTAAGCTTTTCGGAGTGCCCACAGACTTTTTCGGGATGTTACCCGGCAGGGTTACTTACATCGCTGATAAGTCGGGGACTGTGGTACATATTTTCGATTCACAGAGTCAGGCTGCCAAACATGTGGATGAGGCTTTACGGATACTCAAAACCTTGAAATAGTGAAACACTTCTAACCCCTCTGGTTACGTAACCTGTTGAATTAGATTGAAATAAGGCCTCCTGGGATTTTTTGACTGATTTGATATCCTGCGGTTTTTTTGCTATATTGTGCAGATAAACCGTTAAGGCAATGAATATTCGTTTACCGCTCCTGGCTGTTGCAGGTGCTGTCATCTTTTGTTCTACTGCAGCACAAACTCTTTTACCGGGCCAGTTCAGCATCAGGGAAACCCTGATGGAATCCCTGTCCACCTGGGAAAGCAGACCGGCCGACTATGAGACTATCCTGAACGACCTTGAGTACTTGCAGCAGAAGCCTGTTGACTTAAACAAAGCCAGTAAGGAGGACTTGCAAAGAATTCCTTTTTTAACGGAATTCCAGATCCAAAGTATCCTCAACTACAGGAAGGAATATGGCAATCTTCTTTCGTTGAACGAGCTGTCCCTTGTATATGGCTTTACCGATGACCTTGTCCGTGTGGTATTGCCTTATGTCACCATTACAACCCACGCCGATAGCTTGAATCTCCGCTTCATGGATGCTGAGCATGTTATCAGGAATGAAGTGCAGATAAGAATGCAACGTGTACTTGAAAAGGCGGCCGGGTTCAGGGAAACTGACCCGGTCACCGGTGAGAAACGTTACCCCGGGAACCCTTGGTTGTACAATCTGCGGTACGGATTGCAGTTGAACGGACACCTGCAGGCAGGGTTAAATCTGGAAAAGGATCCGGGAGAAGAGTTCTTCAAAGATTCCAACCGGCAGGGTTTTGATTTTATTTCAGCCTATGCCAGGGTCTCGGACCTGGGATACCTGAAATCTGCCATTGTGGGTGATTACAGGCTTGCATTCGGACAGGGACTTACCCTTTGCCATGGCACGGCTCCGGGCAAATCAGCCTTGTCTTTGAATATCATAAAACGGACCGATGATGTGAAGGCTTTTACATCGGCCGATGAAAATGTTTTTTTCCGGGGTGTGGCGGCCAGACTCGCCTGGGGGAGAGTCAACCTGACAGGTTTTTTCTCTTTGAAAAAACGGGATGCCAATATCACCGATACCCTGCCAGACGGGCGCATACTATTCTCTTCCTTTCAGGAAAGCGGATATCACAGGACCCTCGCGGAAAACATTGATGAGAAAAGCCTGACAGAAAAAGCCCTTGGCATGAATATGACCTACCGGGGAGACTTCTATAAGCTTGGATTGACATTGGTACAATACAGGCTGGATAAATACATGGATACGGGTGATGACATGCAGGATATCAGGGACTTCCAGGGAAATGACCTGTTGAACTGGGGGATCGATTACTCGGTCACCTGGAAGAAATTGCAGTTATTCGGTGAAACCTCGTTTGGTAACCATGATTGGGCGACATTGAATGGTGCTCTGCTGAACATTAACAAATTTGCTTCTTTTTCACTGTTATACAGGAACTATGGTACGGGGTATTTCAGTCTCCATTCCGATGCTTTTTCAGAAGGCTCCTCCAATGCCAATGAAGAAGCAGTATATGCAGGTATGGTGATCAACCCTGCAAGAAAGCTCAAAATGTCAGCCTATGCAGATCTTTACCGCTTCCCCTGGCTCAGATCGGGTTTAAGTGCCCCGGCCACAGGCAGTGATTATCTCCTCCAAACCGAATATTTCCCCAATAAAGAAGTGGAAATGTATGTAAGGATAAAACACGAGCTGGATCCTGAGGACGTTGTAGCCGCCTCACAGGCAACGCCTGTGGTGATACACAGGCACTATACCGGTATCCGTTATCACATCAGCTACCGTTGTTATGAAAGGCTCTCTCTTCAGAACAGGCTGGAGGCGGTAAGGGTGGAACCTGAAACAGGCCGCATATCATGGGGATTCTTGATCTATCAGGATGCCGGATACCATTTTCAAAAGGTCCCCCTGGATCTTGATTTACGATTTGCCTGGTTTAGTACAGATGATTACAGTTCCAGGATTTACGCCTACGAACAGGACCTGACATCGGGATTTACTTTTTCTCCCTTATACAACAAGGGTTTTCGTTCCTATGTAATGATCCGGTACGATCTTACCGGCAGGATTGTTTTCAGGTTCAGGTTGTCACACACCAATTTTATACATGCAAAGACAATTGGCTCAGGATATGATGAAATTGAGAACAATACGCGCAGTGAGGTCAAAATGCAATTGATCATCCGGTTTTAGTTTAAGGAACGGCTACTTTTCAGCTGGTTCAAAAAAAGTACTCATTTGTCTTTTAATTTAATGGATTGGTCGATTTCTGTCTTGTTTTAACATCTCTTTAAGGATTTGCTTGTTTATAAGTTGTTAATTCGCAGCGGAAACAAAATTCTATAATACCGTTAAGAAATGAGAAAACTATTGATTATTGTATTGGTTACCTTTACTGTGCAGTTCGAAAACAAAGCCCAGGCTCCTGACCATCCTGTTGAAAAAGTTATGCCGGTAAAGGCAGGAACAGTTACGGGAGTTATCAGTGATTCTGTCAGCAGCGGGGCCATTGAATATGCAACCGTTGGATTGTACCGACTTCAGGATTCCTCGCTGGTGAGTGGCACAGTCACTGACCAGTCGGGATTTTTTAGTATGAAAAGTATCCCCTATGGAAATTACTATCTGGATGCCGCTTTTATCGGATATACCAAGAAGAGAATTCCTGTAAACCTTACACCCCAGCAACCTTCTGCCGAATTAGGAACCATCGATCTCCACCCCAACATCAAACAGATCGGGGAGGTGACCGTGGTGGCGCAAAATAAACAGGTGGAATACAAGATTGATAAAAAAGTGGTTAATGTAAGCCAGGACATTGCGGCATCAGGAGGCTCTCTGGTGAATGTGCTGGAGAACACGCCGTCAGTGCAGGTAGATATTGATGGAAATGTATTGTTGCGTGGAAGCGGCAATTTCCAGCTGCTGATCGATGGGAAGCCCAGTGTGGTTCAGGGAAGTGAGGGATTGCAGCAAATACCGGCCAGTGCGGTACAGAGCCTGGAGATTATTACCAGTCCCTCCGCTAAGTATGATCCTGATGGGGATGCCGGTATCATCAACATCATCATGAAAAAACAAAAGAATACCGGTATAGGGGGAGTTGTGGATGCTTCAATAGGTAGCCGGGACAAGTATACGGGCGATTTCCTCCTGAATTTCAGGAAGCAGAAATTGAATTTCTATGTCGGGGGTGAATATGCCAACCAGAAGAATTACAACACCATGGAAGGGGAAAGAAGAACCTACAACCTTGACACGACCACTTATACCCTTTCTGATGGTGATGGTGTTTTTGCAAGGCAGTCCCTGAATTTGAAGTCGGGGATCGATTATTCCATTAACCAGAAATCAACCCTGTCCCTTTCCGGAGCTATAACCGACCGTAGATTCGATCGTGATTTTGTAAGCCGGAACTACTGGTACACCGATCCAGCCACCATTGATTCCTTTTATATTGACGAAAGCACAAGCGGGGACAAAAGCCTCGATTACAACCTGAACCTTGATTTCATAAAGAAGTATGATGATAAGGGTCACCTGCTGCAGGCATCAGCATATTATACATTTGGAAAAGAAAGCGAATCGGAAACTACGGATGTAAGCAAGACCAACAGCGATTATGAGATCATTGCATCCGATCCGGTTCAAACCCGGTCAAGGACTGAACAACCCGAATCAAACCTCCGTCTGGAACTCGATTACGCCCGACCTATGGGAACCAGGTTACTGGAAGTCGGCCTTCAATCGAGATGGGATAAAAGCAACGCGCAATATATTTATGAGGACTACCAGCCCATTGGTGAAGAATGGGTTCAGAATGATACCATCAGCAATTCTCTCGACTATCTCGACGCAATCCAGTCGGCTTATGCTTCCCTTTCAGGACCAGTGGGCAAATTCGACTACAAGTTGGGATTGCGTGCTGAATACGATAACCGGAGCCTTGATCAGCTGACCAGCAGCGAATCCTATACCTACGAGAAGCTGCATTTCTTTCCTTCGTTTTACATCAATCGCAAGATCGGAGAGAATAACCAGATCCAGTTCAATTACAGTCGCCGTATCAGACGCCCGGATGAGCGGGACTTAAATCCTTTCAAAGAATTCAGGGGATCCAATACTGTTTTCTACGGGAACCCGGAACTGAAGCCTGAGTTTACCAATGCCTTCGAGCTCAATTATCAATACACGTTCGATAAAGGATTTGTATCATTTGAAACCTATTACCGGACTACCAATGACAAGATCACCCGGATCAACGGGGTGGATACACTTAACGGGAAGTCGGTGTATACCTTTACCACTACCAATGCGAAAAATGATAATTCTCTGGGTATTGAGCTGATGGGCAATATGGACATCACCAAATGGTGGCAGCTGAACCTCACCGGTAATCTTTTCCGTTACCAGCTTGCCGGAGAAG
>JGI11641J44799_10000429_pt1 | contig 12638 bp, 12 predicted proteins | sample WetSurSiteA1Bulk_FD_44799 | JGI IMG/M metagenome (IMG submission 44799) | reverse complement strand
CAAGAAGAATGATAAACAAGATCAGACCTGTGACAGATAGCAACTTAAAGAGGAAAATGATCATCGCCGCGGCGGCGGCGGCAAGCGCAATACGCAGCCCCCTGCCCCCGGTCTCACTGTCACCGGCAAGCCATAATGCGATGAAGATCGCAAAGTTAATCATCGCCGAAAGCCTGATTGACGAGATAAACAATGCAAGGTCACGTGAATCGTTAACCTCCATGTGCAGCAGCCCGGCAAGAGCAGCAAATCCTGCCCCTGCGGCAACCACGCATCCGGCTATGAAAGATAGAAACACCATGCGCAGCTGTCTTATGCCGGGCCTGGCAGCAGAGCCTGTTATAACAGGAAAATAAAGTAGCGGAAGCTTCTGCATGAGTTCATCCTTTGCAGTACTGAAGTCTGAGGTGTTCAGCAGCCACAGCAGGTACATTCCGAAGAGAGAAATGAGTATCAACATGTCTTTTCTGTCCCGGAGGTTGCGCAGTTTGGTTCTGAAATCACCGCCCAGAAGCCAGTTGGCAGCCAGGGTTATCGACAGGGCAGAAAGCATCCAGATCGACACCGGCATAAAAAATGCGATCAGCAGGAGGCATATCAAGTGTATCGTCTGGTGAACCGGTCTGCTGAACATTTGGTTATAAAGAAATTAAAAGTACAACATATTGCTCAAAATAAAAATAAGTTGTATTTTTGCAAACCCCAAAAATGGGGTTTTTATTTTAAAAATCATTAATTATTAAAACCTTAGTACTAAAGTGAACACCTTAAGCTACAAGACAGTTTCAGCCAATAAGGCGACTGTAGAGAAAGAGTGGGTACTGGTAGATGCAGAGGGTCAGACACTCGGGCGTCTGGCATCTGTTGTGGCCCTGATACTGAGGGGAAAGCACAAAACAAGCTATACTCCCCATGTTGACTGCGGCGATAACGTCATAGTTATCAATGCCGACAAAGTCACGCTGACAGGCCAGAAGATGACAGACAAAGAGTACATCAGGCATACGGGTTATCCCGGAGGCCAGAGGATCGTCAAAGCTGACAAGCTGATGAAGAAGCAGCCTACAAGAATGGTTGAGTATGCCATCAAGGGAATGCTTCCGAAAAGCCGGCTCGGCAGTGCCATCTTCAGGAACCTTTACATCTATGCGGGCCCGGACCATCAGCACGAGGCCCAGAAACCCAAACTAATCGATTTAAAAACCATTAAGTAGAAAACATGGAAGTTATTAACGCTATCGGTAGAAGGAAAGCAGCAGTTGCCAGAGTTTATATCAACGACGGCAAGGGACAGATCACGATCAACGGCAGGGAGTACAAGCAGTACTTCCCGAACGAGATCCTGCAGTATGTCGTCCTCCAGCCACTTACCCTTCTCAATGTTGCCGACAAATATGACATCACAGTCACCCTTGACGGCGGTGGATCCAAAGGTCAGGCAGAGGCGATACGTCTCGGGATTTCCAGGGCTCTCATCAAGGTCGATCCGGAATACAAGCCCAAGCTGAAAGCTGAAGGCTTCACCACCCGCGATCCCCGCGAGGTAGAGAGGAAGAAACCGGGAAGACCAAAAGCCCGNAAGAGATTCCAGTTCAGCAAGCGTTAGGAGTTCAAGAGCAATTATTATAGATGCAGGTTTAGTATCTAAATTGCATTGACTTCCCGCAAGGAACTACTCTGCAATTGACTTCACAGAACGTAAACTTTAACAAACACAAAAATGTCAAGAACAAATTTCAAAGAATTACTTGATGCCGGTGTACACTTCGGGCATCTGAAGAGAAAATGGAACCCGGCCATGGCTCCCTATATATTTATGGAGCGAAACGGCATTCATATCATTGACCTTGAAAAAACCTCAGCCAAAATAGACGAGGCAGCTGCCGCTATGAAGCAGATAGCCAAGTCTGGCCGCAAGGTGCTTTTCGTGGCGACAAAAAAACAGGCCAAGGATATCGTAGCCGAAAAAGTCGGAGCAGTGAATATGCCATATGTGACCGAGAGATGGCCGGGCGGAATGCTCACCAACTTCCCTACCATCCGTAAGGCTGTAAAGAAGATGGGCTCAATAGACAAGATGGCCACAGACGGTACATTCGACAACCTCTCAAAGAGAGAAAAGCTTCAGATCACCCGCCAGAGAGCCAAGCTCGAGAAGAACCTCGGCTCAATATCGGATATGACACGCCAGCCTTCCGCCCTGTTCGTGGTGGATGTGGCCAAAGAACGTATTGCAGTTCACGAGGCAAAAAGACTGGGAATACCTGTATTCGCAATGGTCGATACAAACTCTGATCCCTCAGATATCGATTTTGTCATCCCTGCCAACGATGATGCGGCCAAATCAATTTCACTGGTTGTCGACATCATGTGCCAGGCTCTCGCCGAAGGTCTGAATGAGCGTAAGGCTGAAAAAGACAAAGAGAACGCACCGGCAGAAAAGGAAGAAGCAACAGAAGGAACTCATAAAAGCAAATTCAGTGCACTGGATTACGAAGAGGAAAAACCCGAAGTGAAGGCTGAGGAGGGTGAAGAAATCGAAGCTGCAGCAAAACCTGAAGCAACATCCGATACTGTGACAGAAGAAGAGGAATAACAGGCAAATCAAATTTTTAAAGGAAAGATATTATGTCAAATATAACAGCTGCCGATGTCGCCAAACTGAGAAGGTTGACGGGCGCCGGCATGATGGATTGTAAAAAGGCCCTCGAAGAGGCTGCAGGCGACTTCGAAAAAGGGCAGGAACTGATTCGCAAAAGAGGCCAGGCAATTGCCAACAAGCGTGCCGACCGTGAAGCGACAGAAGGTGTTGTGCTTGCAAAAACGACCACTGACGGCAAAAAAGGAATGATGATCGCTCTTAACTGCGAAACGGACTTCGTTGCCAAAAACGCTGATTTTATTAATTTGGGACAAAAGATCATTGACGGTGCGCTGAAAGCCAATCCGGCTGATCTTGAAGCTTTGAAGAACATGGTCATTGACGGCCAGAAGGCTTCCGAACTCGTAACAGAAAAGAGCGGGATAACCGGGGAGAAATTTGAACTGTCATTCTTTGACAGGATCGAAGGCACCGCCGTTCATGCCTATATCCATGCGGGTAACAAACTCGCCACTCTCGTTGCTTTCAACAAAACAGGCATTGACACTCAGGTTTACAGGGATGTAGCCATGCAAGTTGCTGCAATGAATCCAGTTTCAGTTGATAAGGACGATGTGCCCGAGAAGATTCTTGCGCAGGAGATGGAAATTGCCAGGGAACAGGCACGTCGTGAAGGCAAACCCGAGAACATGCTCGAAAAGATAGCACAGGGTAAACTGAATAAATTCTATAAGGAAAGCACTCTGATGAACCAGGAGTTTATTAAGGATAATAAACTGACTGTCAGGCAGTATCTTGAAAGCCAGAATAAAGAACTGAAGGCAACTGGTTTTGTGCGGTACACCCTGAACGTCTAATACGAATCACATTGTAACCCACCATTTAGCGGCGCCCTGATAGGGCGCCGTTACTTTTTTATATGTGCCGTATTTAAAAATAATGTAACTTGTTACCCTTAAATCAAATTAACTATGAATAAGAATGTTGGCAAAACAGACATGATTGTACGCTTGGTACTTGCAGCGCTGGCTGTAATTCTTTATTTCGTTCTAAACAACAAGTGGTTAGGGATAATATTAATTATCCTTGCGATAATCCTTGTCGTCACTGCATTTACAAGGACCTGCCCGATCTGGTACCTGTTCAGGACAGACACCCTGGAAAAAGAGAAAAAAGAATAGCATCACCTGCCATGGTGATGCTATTCATGTAGCGACGCCCTGGTAGGGCGTCGTTATATTTTATGTTAATTTCGTTGCCATCAAAAAACAAATTGTTTGAATGAAATATAAAAAGATACTGCTTAAACTCAGCGGAGAATCAGTCGGGGGTTCCGATGGAAACGGGCTTGACAAACAGGTATTATCAGTATATGCCAGACAGATTAAGAAAGTTGTAGATGCCGGTTGCCGGGTTGGAATCGTTATCGGTGGAGGCAACATCTTCCGCGGTCTCGGAGGCAGGGATGAAGGATATGACCGGTATAAGGGCGATCAGATGGGAATGCTCGCGACAGTAATAAACAGCCTGGCTCTCGAGAGCTTCATCACCCAGGCCGGCTGTAAAGCTAAAGTATTTACATCAGTGCGTATGGAACCTGTAGGTGAGCTCTACCACCGCGACAGGGTATTGGAAGCGATGGACAATGGTCATGTCTGCATACTGGCAGGAGGCACTGGTAATCCTTTCTTTACCACCGATACTGCAGCTGCCCTGAGGGCTGTCGAGCTGGATTGTGAGGTGCTCCTGAAGGGTACCCGTGTTGATGGTGTTTATACTGCCGACCCTGAAAAAGACCCCTCTGCAGTAAAATATGATACTCTTACATTTGATGAGGCTCTGGGAAAAAAACTGAAGGTCATGGACCAGACTGCTTTCGCTATGTGCAGCGAAAATAAAATGCCTGTCATCGTCTTCGATATGAATACTGAAGGTAACCTTGAGGCAGTGATATCAGGCAGGAAGTGCGGTACCTTCCTTGCTCCCTGAGAGATTTTTTTTTACTTTTGTTACCACCGGAAATAATACCGATCATATGACTGACGAACTCGAACTTATTAGACTTGAAGCAGAAGAGAAGATGGACAAAGCCATTAAACATCTGGAATACGAGCTTTCACATCTTCGCGCAGGGCGAGCCAACCCCCTTCTGCTTGACGGTATAACTGTAGACTATTACGGTACTATGACACCGCTGGCACAGGTTTCAAACATTAATACTCCCGATGCCAAAAGTATTCTCATCCAGCCCTGGGAAAAGAATATGCTGAACGTGATTGAGAAGGCTATTCTCGCTGCTAACATTGGCATGACACCGATAAACAACGGAGAGGTTGTCCGCATTAATGTTCCCCCTCTTACAGAAGAGCGAAGGCATCAGTTGGTGAAACAGGTAAGACAGGAGGGCGAGACTGCCAAGATCAGCATTCGTACAAGCCGCAAATGGTTTCATGACGAGCTGAAGGATCTGGAAAAAGACGGCCTTCCTGAGGATGAGGAAAAAAACGGACAGAAAATTATTCAGGATATGACAGACAGGCATATTTCGCGTGTCGAAAAAATAACCGAAGCCAAGGAAAAAGAGATTCTGACCGTCTGATATCTGTTTTTGTATAAACCACTGATCACCGCTGTAATCTGTATTGTTTAGCACGGCTAAATGAAAAAGTTATTCTTTATATCAATTCTTTTTTCTTTTTGCTTTTACCTGTCTGCCCAGATATCAGAGGGCGGTTTACCTCCGTCTTATAAATCATCAGCCGTAAAAAGCAGCATGTCGATGGCCAGGTACACCCTCCCGGTTCCCGATACCACAACCTTGCTGACCTACAATAAAGAGAACTCTCTTCCTTTGAGGTATGCAATACTTGAAAAGGTGGATCTCGACCTGAAATCCTCTTCCACAAGGACAATCCTGCCTGACGGAGGGACAATATGGCAATTCAGGATCAATTCAGAAACCGGCAAATCGGTTCAGGTGATTTTTAAAAAATATCTCGTGCCTGAAGGCGCCGAACTCTATCTCTATAATGACGGCTACATCAATGTTTATGGGGCATTCACAAAATCAAACATGACCGAAAACCTGACGTTTGTAACAGGTGATGTCCCCGGTGACCATGTAATAATCGAATATTATGAACCTGCAGGGGTTCCATTCGGGGGAGATGTCGTAATTGGCTGGATAGGGCAGTCTTACATCGATATATTCGCACTCAAATCGAGAAATGAGGATGCAAACGGTTATATTCCTGTAAACTGTGATGAGGGGATAGATTGGCAGAATCAGAAGCATTCTGTATGCAAATACAGTTTTAATGATACACAGTACAGTTATTTATGCTCGGGCGCTCTGATAAACAATACCAGAAATGACGGCATCCCGTACTTCCTTACCGCCAACCACTGTGTTAACAACGAATTGGAAGCCTCTACAGTAGTAGCCTACTTCAATTATGAAGACGCCTTGTGTGTAGTCCCTTCCAATTACTCTCCGCAAACACTTTCCGGAGCGACGCTCATGACCACGGGACAATCATCCGACTATACCCTTATTAGATTCAATGATCAGGTGCCGTCAGTTTTCCAGCCGTTTTTTGGCGGATGGGACGTCAGCGGTACAGCGCCTCTAAATTCAGTTTGCATTCATCATCCTGACGGGGATAAAAAAAAGATATCTGTAGATCATGATCCGGCAATCTCTTACGAAGAGGCAATATCATGGGAAGGTGGATCAGTGACACCTGCCGGATCGCACTGGGAAGTTGAATTTGATGAGGGTGCGACCTATTCAGGCTCATCAGGCGGACCGCTGTTAAATGAAAGCAAGAGAATAACCGGGCAATTGCATGGGGGAAGAACAAAGGATTACTTTGGCAAACTCAGTTATTCATGGGATCATCCACAACAAAATTTCCTGTCGCTTCATCACTTTCTCGATCCTGATTCCACCGGGGTAATTTTAAATGATGGCTACTACCCGCCTGATAACCTTCCTGACCCAAAGTTCCTGTCGCAATTCAGAACGGTATGCGTTGATTCACCGGTGGCAATTACCGGATTCTCGGCCTTTGACCCGCTGTCCTGGAAATGGTCTTTCACTCCGTCGGGTGTTGTTTACCACGAAGGAACCAGTTCTGCCTCCCAGTCTCCCAAAGTATCTTTCACGACGAGCGGTAGTTATAATGTTACCCTCAGGGTTACCAACAGTGCTGGTTCAGATTTACAGTATAGCGATAATTTTATAAGTGCCGGAACTACTCTTTCACTTGAGGCTTATACGTCAGGCCTTACTGACTCATGCACCTGCGACTTTAAAAGTATGTTTATGCGCGCATATGGCGCTGACGCATATCTGTGGTCACTTTCAGATGCCTCCGATGCTTACTTTTATATCGTGGATAACACGGCAAACCCGGCGGAGGTAAAGCTGATCGACGGAGTGCAATTAACAGAGAGCACCAGTATTGATATCAGGCTGACAGGCATGCAGGGAACCTGCGAGAATAACCTGCGCTTTAAAATACCGCTTACAGCCCAGCCGAATGATAATATCGCTGATGCCATTGAGGTAAGTACAGGTCAGAACGGACCTTATTCCAACTTATGCGCCACAATAGAACCGGATGAGCCCGTTCCACCTTTTGAATCATGTACGGGGCAGCTATCATGGTGCGATGAATATGGTACAGGAAAAAACATAGTTGAAAAAAGCGTCTGGTTCTATTTTACTCCCGCCGCAAATCAGACAATAACCTTTTATTCAACCGGGATGGACAACGAGATAGCTATTTACAAGGCATCGACATATCAGGACGTACTTAGCGGCCATTACCTTCTCGTCGGAGCAAATGATGATTATACTGATACTAACTATAACCCCCGGATCACTTCAATAGATGTCAGTGCAGGTCAGAAATACTGGGTTCAGGTCGATGGCAGCGGAGGCGGCTCGACAGGGACGTTTTATCTTACTATGAGTATCCTTAGCGGTATCAGCGATATCTTGACTCCAGGCGAGGAAATAAGGGTTTACCCTCAGCCAGCCATAGATATGGTAACAATTGAATCTGAAGCATTCAGCGGCTGCTCTTCCGTCAGGGTGGAGCTTCTTGATTATGCAGGCAGGACAGTATTCATGGGGACATATTCTGAAAACGACGGGTCACTTAAGGTCCCGGTATCTGATCTGGCACCGGGTGTTTATATCGCCCGGATTTTCCTTGACGGTAAAGTTTTCGTGGTGAGGGTGGTCAGGTAAAATGCGGTCATACTCCATTTTTAAGATCAGATTTCACCTTTTAAAAATAATGCGCCTTCCCTGAGGGCACCCCGGGCAGATATCCGTCGAAGCACGGCTTCTTATTACAGAGTCCCTGAACGCCCTGTACTTTTCACCAAACCATATCCCGCTGAATGTATGATCATTGAGATTGCCCATTGAATGAGTGGTAAATTTATCGAAACAGCATGGCACAACATCTCCATCTGTCGTCACTACAGCAGAAGTCCACATCCTTAGGCAACCCCTGGGATGTGAACTCATTGGTTCCCATTTGGCCCCCGGCTTTTGATAGCGTGATTTCACCGGGTCAGAAGGTATCCAGTTTTCTGCTCTCTTAATGTCGAGTACCTGCATGCTCTTTATCCTGAAGCCGGCATTGACGGATGCGGCAAACGCTGCTATTGCTTCTGTTTCATGCTCGTTGTGCCTGCCGAGCAGTAATTGAATCTCAATCTTAACCCGTGAACCCTTTTTCTTAATGGTGCCAGCAAGACGTATGATGCCCTCATTAACACGTGCATGGTCACCCCCAACCCGATATATATTATATGTATCTGCGGTTGCCCCGTCATAGGGAATTATAATTTTCTTAAGCGATGAATCTGCAAGTTTCCTGCAGTTCTCCTCATCCAGAAAATGTCCGTTTGTCGATATTACCGGGTTCATTTTCCGGAAGAGGCTGACAATTTCAAAGAATTCAGGATGCATCATGGGTTCCCCTTGAAAGTAGAGCCATGCAGATATTGTCTTGCCTGAAAGCTCTTTGACAATCTTCCCGGCAATTTTTAAATCAATGAAATCATTCCCCCTTGCCAGGAGGCCGGCACCGGTAACGCATTCAGGGCATGAGAGGTTGCACCTGCTGCTCAGTTCGACACTTATGGCCGGTGGCAATGGCGGTGTGACAGAAAACCCTGCATATCTCTTATATCCGTAAGATAAAACAGAGTAAATTGCATTCAGATACGGAGCGCTCATGATTGTGACAAATGAACAATTTTTTCTTCAATGTATAGGGTAAATGACATATTTCCGGTCATTAGTATGTAAAAATGATCCGGATATAAAAAAAACCAACACATTAAAGAACCATGAAAACAGGAATCTTTTATTCAGTAATAGCTGCAACGCTCCTCTCCCTGATAACAGCAGGAGATCTGCTTGCAACTGGACCTTCGGCCAGGCCGAAGAAAGAGCAGCAACAGGTAACCGTCATCAGAGGAAAGGTGATAGATACCGAAACAGGCCTCCCGCTCGTTTTTGCAGGAGTGGCTGTACAGGGAAGCAATGTATCGACCGTGACCAACCTTGATGGTGAATTCATTCTGAAAGTCAGTGAGGCCGAAGCAGGAAAGGTAGAATTCTCATTTGTGGGCTACAAGAACAAGGTGATGTCTATTTCGGATATGAAAACGAACGGCCAGCGCAACGTAATTGAGCTTGAAACAGCAATGATCCCTATAAGAGAAATAATTGTCAAGCCGATGGTACCGGAAGAGATCCTCGAACAGGTGATCTCGCGTATTGGTGAAAACTATCCCACGGTGCCAAATGAAATGACTGGATTCTATCGCGAGACAATCAAGAAAAACCGCAGCTACATCTCTATCGGTGAAGCCCTGGTGGAAATATTCAAGGCACCTTATCAGAATGATCTCAGATTTGATGCCGTAAGGATCTACAAGGGAAGAAAGAGCAATGATGTCGCGAAGATGGACACCGTCCTCTTCAAGCTGCAGGGCGGCCCAACAACAACGCTGTATCTTGACATAGTCAAGAATCCCGAGACCTTCCTCACCAGGGAAGCCCTCGCCCAGTACGACTTCGAGTTGTCGAGCATCGTTGCCATAGATGACCGTACAAACTATGTCATCAAATTCTTCCAGAAGCCTTCTATTACAACCCCGCTGTACCAGGGCACCCTGTACATAGACATCAAGACATATGCAATTGCAGAAGCGGAGTTTTCTTTCAACCTTGAAAACAAGGAACTGGCGGCATCCATGTTCATCAGGAAGAAACCCATCGGAATGCAGGTCACACCTGAGGTTACATCATATCTTGTCCGCTACCGCGAAGTGGATGGCAAATGGTACTTCGCCCACTCAAGGGCTGAGGTCAAGTTCAAGGTTGACTGGAAAAAGAAACTGTTCAACACCAACTATACAACCATGTCTGAGCTGGCCATCACTGACCGCACAGAGGAAGACGTGGTTAAGTTCACCTCAAAGGAAAGGATGAAACCTACTGACTTCTTCACGGAAGAGGTTTCAGCCTTCGCAGATCCCGAATTCTGGGGTGACTATAACGTCATCGAGCCTGATCAGAGTATCGAGGCAGCCATAAGAAGACTGAGCAGGAAAGTCAAGTTCAGTGACAGAAACGAATAAATAAGCATCATTACTGCATGAGCAGTGACAGTGAGATAGTCGGGAGGATCAGACAGGGTGACAAACAGGAGTTTGAAAAGCTGTTCCGGTCCTCCTATGCTTCACTGGTCCGCTATGCAAAGACAATACTCAGGGACCATGACACAGCAGAAGAAATTGTACAGGAACTCTTCTTCAGGCTGTGGCAGGACAGAGGCAGTCTCAGTATTGAAAGTTCTTTGAACGGATACCTGTTCCGCTCCGTACATAACAGATCACTGCATTATATCGAACATCAGAAAGTGGTTGACCGTCATGCCGGAGAGATTGCCGCCAGCGCTGTAGAGACAGCTGAGCCTGTGACAGAGGCAATATATTATTCTGAATTGCAATCGAAGGTGGCAAGGGTGCTTGATAAGCTCCCCGAAAAATGCAGGATCATATTCCGGATGAGCAGGTTCGAAGGATTGAAATACAATGAGATAGCCGCAAAACTTTCAGTATCGCTTAAGACCGTGGAATCAAATATGGGAAAGGCGTTAAAAGAATTCAGAAAAGCACTTGCAGAGCAATGAAAAAGAATAAAAAAATAGAAGAAATGACTGACCGGGAGTGGGCTGATGCAGCTGCATGGCTTTCTGGCGAAAAGACCTCAGGCGATGAAGCAGCCCGCATCCTGTTACATGAAGACGCAGAGATAATGAAAAAATGGAATGATCTGAAAAACACCACCAGTGATAAAATTGACGTCGATAAGGCCTGGAATAAACTCAACAGCAGGATCGAAGATGAAAAACCCGTTACTAAGATAGGCAGACCATCATTTATACCCGCATTCATCAGGATCGCCGCCATGGTAATAATAGTCGCAGGACTTGGCTGGCTGCTTTTTGAAGTTGTATCGCCGCAAAAAGTGACAGTAGCCTCGGCAATGGATGAGAAAAACATAGAGGTGCTCCTGGCAGATGGCAGTAAGGTCTATCTCAACAGGAACAGCCGGCTCGTCTATCCGGCAACCTTCGGGAACAATAACCGCAGGGTGGCGCTGAGGGGCGAAGCTTATTTCGACATCGCTCCTGATAAATCAAAACCTTTCATTATTGATGCAGGGAACGCCAGGGTGAGAGTCGTCGGTACTTCCTTCAATGTGATCACCAATAACGGTAACAACGAAGTGGAGGTCTTTGTGACAACCGGAACAGTAATGCTCACCAGCAATGACGGCTCGCAGAGCCTGACACTTGAACCGGGTTATGTCGGCAAACTCTCAGAATTAAACACTTCGAGCGCCATTAACACCAATGTCAATTACCTCTCCTGGAACACCGACATGCTCAGTTACAACGGAGAACGTCTGGGGGTGGTGTTTGCCGATCTGAAACGCTCTTACAATATTGATATTGTAGCTGCCGATCCATCAATTAATGACTATAGGATAACGACTACATTCGAGTTTAAGGATCTCCCCAAGGATACCATTATTAACATTATTTGCACTACCTTTAACCTTCATTCTGTCATGGAAGGCGGAACTTACAGCCTTATGCCCGGACGGAAATGATGAGATCTGATGTGGCCGACATATAATGAGAAAAGGACAGTGATCCTGGTCATCGGCCTGCTTTTTTTCACTGTGCAGCTGCATGCTCAGGAGAATATCCTCGAAAGACAGATTAAGCTGCCGGGTAACAGTATCAGGGTTACCAGAGCACTCAGTGAGGTAAGCAGGCTGACAGGCTATGTTTTTACATATGACACGAAGATCATCAATGAGGACAGGGTCTTTACCATTCGGAATGTCGACATGCCTGTCAGCGAGATTCTTGACTCTGTGACCGGTGACCCCGGCATCAGGTATTCCGTCATCGGAAAACATATTATTCTTTACCGTGAACTGATCACCTCTCAGACCGCTCCTTCCTCCGATTCCTCAGCAGTCCGGCAACAGCTCGTCCTTGCCGGCAAGGTCACCGATGCCGAAACATCGGAGCCGCTGGCCTACGCTACCATAGGTATCAGCCACCGCGGAAGGGGCACGGTGACAAACAACAACGGCGATTTCATTCTGAAAATCACCGATGAGTGCATGAATGACACCCTCTCTGTCTCATACGTAGGTTATATGAATCGCCAGATCCCTGTAAGAAGCCTCCCGGGTAATGTAATGACCATAAGCATGGAGAGGGACTTTATCCCTATCCCGGAGATAATCATCAGGGTGCAGGATCCTTTGCTTATCATCAGAAAAACCATTTCTTCCATAGCTTCCAATTATGGCACCACCCCGGCATTGCTGACCGGCTTCTACCGTGAAGGTGTGTTCAGGAAGAAAGAACCGCAAATATACTCGGAGGCAGTGGTGCAGATATACAAGAGCCCCTAC